>Ga0080013_1001047_pt1 | contig 37517 bp, 48 predicted proteins | sample ETNvirenome_6_85_FD_69236 | JGI IMG/M metagenome (GOLD analysis project Ga0080013, IMG submission 69236) | Marine viral communities from the Pacific Ocean - ETNP_6_85 (SPADES assembly) (version 2) | ecosystem: Environmental > Aquatic > Marine > Oceanic | place: Pacific Ocean | collected 2013-06-19
TGGTGAGGTCGCAGAAGGATTTTTAGAAGGTAGTGGTATAGAAGAAGTAAAACAAAATTCATTATCTCGTTTAGATTTGTGATAAAGAAGAAAGGTCTTTTTGACCACATAAACCAAATAACATCTGTTCAAAGTCCTAGTTATTGGGAAGATATATCAGACGAAGATAAGAAGTCTTGGTCTAATTATATGACACATAGATTTTTATCTATGAAAATGGAATGGGTGGAATTAGTAAATGAAATACAAAAATATAATTTACAACCAAAAGAATTATATAAACTATATATCAATGTGTTACCAAAAGGTAAACAATGGTTAAAATACATAAAAGGGAGAAATCAAATGGACTATCCAAATTGGTTAATTAATATAGTAGCTAATCATGAAGAGATTAGTAAAAAAGAAGCAATAGAATATATCGATATGTTGATGCTTACAGAAGGTGGTATGTTGGAGTTAGGAGAACTTGCCCAAAAGTGGGGCATTGAACCTAAAAAGATAGAAGATGCTGGGTTGAATGTACTTGGTAGTGTTGGTGGATATACTGCAGGAAATGAAAACTGATATGACGGAAGTAATAAAAGAAGCAAAAAGAAAAGTAACATATGAAACTATGAATGAGGATAAAACAGTTGTTCAACAAATGGAAGAAGAATGGCCTCAGATGACAGCAGAGTTTCGTAGATTACAACGAGAACAATATGAATTGTTCTTACACAAACAACATGATTATGGTCCAGGTAATATTTCAGTTGGTACACAATTACAAACACCTGAAGAAGTGAAGTTATCTTTAACGGGGTTATGGTTCAGAATGAATGATAAGATACAGCGACTAAAAACTTTGTTGATGGGTGGTAAGGAAGCGGCAGTAAATGGTGAACCAATAGAAGATGCATTTCTTGATGTATCCAACTATGGTATTATGGCAACAATCGTAAAAAATGGTAAATGGGGTAAATGAAACGAGTAAGTTATAGTCAGTATAATCAATGGGTTACTTGTCCATATAAATGGAAACTTAACTATATTGATGAGTTACGTCAGTTTACAGATAGTATTCATACTATGTTTGGTACTTCAATGCATGAAGTATTACAAACATATCTTACTGTAATGTATAATGATACTATTAAAACAGCAGATGCTCTTCCATTAGATAAAATGTTGTTACATAGAATGAAAACAAACTATGTTGATATAATGAAAGAAAATGGTGGTGAAGTTTTTTGTGAACAACATGATATGGAAGAGTTTTATCAACATGGGTTACTTATATTAGATTGGTTTAAAAAGAAACGCGGAATGTATTTTAGTAAAAAAGGATATGAATTAATTGGTATAGAAGTTCCAATAGAATATAAATTATTGGATGGTATTGAATTTATTGGGTATGTAGATGTTATTATTTATGACAAGGTTAGAGATAAATACAAAATTATAGATATTAAAACTTCTACAATGGGTTGGAATAAATATATGAAAGCAGATAAGAATAAAACAGATCAGTTATTATTATATAAACAATTTTATGGTGCACAAAATGATATTCCGTTAGATAAAATTGAAGTAGAATATTTTATTGTAAAAAGAAAGTTATATACTAAAGTAGATTTTCCACAAAGGAGAGTTCAAACATTTACACCAGCAAACGGTAAACCATCTGTAAATAAAGTTATCAATAATTTGAATCAGTTTATAAATGAATCTTTTATTGATGGAGAGTATAATATGGAACATAATTATATTAAACAACCGTCTAAAAAGAATTGTAGATGGTGTGAATTCAATCAAACTGAATATTGTGATGTAGGAGTTAAATAATGTTAACTAATATACGAGTACGAATGAAGCTATCAGATTTTATAAATACTGATAATGAAAAAGAAATAATGGAAATGATAAATAAAACTCATAGTGATTTGAGTACTACTATTTTATTACATTTGTGGTATGAAAATGATGAAATAAGTTCTACTGATTTAAAAGAGTTTTTACTTAGGTGGGAAGATAAATTACATTTTAGAACTGTTGTAAAAAATACTTCAAATGTAGAACAATACGAGTTTGTATTTTTTGATATAATTCCAATTAGTGTTCCTAAAAATAAAAAATATAGATTTGCATATACTTACACAAATACTGATAAAATTATAGATGGATTAAATGAGTTATATGCTTGTATAAAATTTATTAAGTTGGATAGACCATCAAAAAGACAAAAGAGAAATGACTACGAAGATTAAAAGCTTGACTTGTATTACTTTTTGGTGTTATATTTAGGTATGGTTAATGATAGTATTAAAATAGGTATAGTTGGTAGTAGAAGATATACTGATAAGAAAAAAATAAAAGATTTAATATTTGAAATAAAAGAAAAGTATGGTGATGAAGTAGAAATTGTAAGTGGTGGACAATCTAAAGGAGCTGATGGATTAGCTAAGAAGTTTGCACTTGAATTTGATATGACATACGTAGAGTTTCCACCAGTACATTATAATCATAATATACATTGTAAGTTATCAGCTAAACATTATAATAAACCATATTATGTTACAAATTATTTTAAAAGAAATAAACAGATTGCAGAGTATTCCAATATTATAGTTGCATTCATACCAGATGGAGTTGAATCAAAGGGAACAATGAATACAGTCAGTCACGCTAGAGAATTAAAAAAGTTAGTGAAAATAATAGATTAGTATATATTTATATATGTATATATATGGAATAAGTTATGGAAGAATTAAAATTAACATCAGTTAAAATATTACAAGATTTATATAAGAAATTTAAATTAAATGCTTTGTCTGATGAGTTTACATTACAAAAATTAGTTAATCGTTCAATGAATTTATATTTGTTAGATAGTAAATTTAAAACACAAATCCATGAACATAAAAATCTTAAACCAAGTGGGAGTAGGTTATAATGAAAGCAACAGGAAGAGGTGGTAAAGGTAATGAAAGACTTTTAAAAGATATTCGTGAAATATTGCAACGAATGGAAAAACGATTAGAAGTTATAGAAAATACTATTCAAAAAACAAAAAAGAAAAAACAATTATTAAACGATTAAGAGGGTTATATGGCTAAAAAGAAGATTTTATTATTATCAGATGATTTGAGAATGTCATCTGGTGTCGGTACGATGTCAAAAGAGTTTGTTCTTGGAACTATACATCATTATGATTGGGTACAAGTTGGGGGAGCAATAAAACACCCTGAAGAAGGTAAGGTTGTTGATATGGATGAGACTTGTAGGAATGAAACTGGAGTAGAAGATGCTAAATTAATGATTTATCCTATAAGTGGTTATGGTAGTCAAGAATTGCTAAGAAATCTTTTAGTGAGAGAAAAACCAGATGCTATTTTACATTATACAGATCCAAGATTTTGGGGTTGGTTATATGATATGGAACATGAAATTAGGCAGGAGATGCCTATTTTTTATTATAATATATGGGATGATTGGCCAGCTCCACAATACAATGAATTTTTTTATGAGTCTTGTGATTTGATTATGAATATTTCTAAACAAACAGTTGCTATTGTTAATGATGTTTGGACAAAGAATCCACCTAAAGATTGGCAAGTTACCTACTTACCACATGGAATTAATGAGAAATATTTTTACCCTATTACTGTTTTTGATGAAGAATATAAACAAGTAGAAGGGATGAGAAAACAACTTACTGATGATAAAATTGAATTTATTATTTTTTATAATAATAGAAATATTAGACGTAAGAGTCCAGGTGACCTTGTATTAGCATTCAAAACATTTTGTGATATGTTACCAAAGGAAGAAGCAGATAAGTGTTGTTTACTGATGCATACACAACCACGAGATGAAAATGGTACTGATTTACCAGTTGTTGCGGCTACTATTTGTCCAGAGTATAGAGTATATTTTAGTGATAAGAAATTAGAACCAAATCAATTAAATTGGTTATATAATATGTCAGATGTTACAATTAACATTGCTTCTAATGAGGGATTTGGATTGGGTACTTGTGAGTCACTTATGGCAGGAACACCAATTACAGTAAATGTTACAGGTGGATTACAAGATCAATGTGGATTTAAGTATAAAGGTAAGTTTTTGACTCATGATGATTATAATTGGGTAAAGTCTTTACATGATGATAGAAAGTGGGCTAACAATGAAGATTTAACTTGGGGTGAATGGGTAAAACCAGTTTGGCCTTCAAATAGGTCTATGGTTGGTTCAATACCAACACCATATATTTTTGATGATAGATGTAGGTTTGACGATGTGGCACAAGCTATGAAAGAGTGGTATGATATGGGACCAGATAAACGTGGAGAATGTGGTATGAAAGGATATGAATTTGTAACAGGTGATTTTTCTATGATGACAGCAAAAGCAATGTCTCAAAATTTTATAGATCATATGGAAACCGCATTTGATAAATGGACACCACGAAAACGTTATAGTATTTTTAAAGCATAGGAGTTATAATGAGTGATAAACCAGTATGTTTAGTTACTGCACCAGTTGGTACACGAAGTGGATATGGAGCACACAGTAGGGATATATGTAGAGCATTAATTAAGTTAGATAAGTATGATGTAAATATTTGGCCAGTTAGATGGGGTAGTACACCTATGAATGCTTTACATAAAGATGATCCAAATGACAAAGAAATTATCGATAGATTATTAGAGAATCCAGAATTACCAAATCAACCTGAAATACATATTCATATTGTTATACCAAATGAGTTTAGTCCTTTAGCTAAGTATAATATAGGTATTACTGCGGGATTAGAGACTACTGTATGTCCACCACAATGGATAGAAGGAATGAATAAAATGAATTTAAATATAGTTCCTTCTAATTTTGTAAAAGATACTTTAAATAGTATATCTTTTGATGTTCATAATGATAAGACAAATGAAAAAATTGGTGATTTAAAAAATGAAAAACCAATTGAAGTTTTATTTGAGGGTATAGATACTAATATATATAAAAAAACAAGTGAATTTTCTAAAAGTTTTGTAGATGAGATGAATAAAATTGATGAAGTATTTAATTTTTTATATGTTGGCCATTGGTTACAAGGCGGACTTGGTGCTGATAGGAAAGATACTGGCATGTTAGTAAAAGTATTTTGTGAAACATTTAAAAATATGAAAAGAAAACCAGGTCTTATAATGAAAACAAGTGGTGCTGGATTTTCTGTATTAGATAGAGAAAGTATACTTAATAAGATTAATGATATTAAAGGGTCAATTAAAGGAGACTTACCAAATATTTATTTATTACATGGTGATTTTACAGATGATGAAATGAATGGATTGTATAATCATCCCAAAGTAAAATCTCATGTATCTCTTACACACGGTGAAGGTTTTGGTAGACCATTATTAGAAGCAAGTGTTAGTGAGAAACCAATTATAGCTTCTAATTGGAGTGGACATACAGATTTTTTGAAAAAACCAAATGCTTTATTACTTAGTGGAACATTAGAAGAAGTAAAAAGAGATTCTTTTCCAGGAGATTTTTATACGGAAGGATCAAAATGGTTCACGGTAAATTATCGAGAGGCATCTGCTGTGATGAAAGAATTATATAAAAATTATAGGAAATACAAACTTGGTGCTAAAAAATTAGCAACATATAATAAAGTAAAATTTTCATTAGATGCAATGACAAAACAATTTGGTAAAATACTTGATGAATATGTTCCTGAATTTCCAAAAGAAGTTAAATTAAAATTACCTAAATTAAAAAAGGTAGGTTCTACAGAAGCACCGAAAATTAAATTACCTAAATTAAAGAAAGTATAATATGGAAAAAGTAATAACTTGTCCAGTATGTTTTGATATGGATCATTGTTTTGAAGATATTCAAGAAACTTTTAGTTCTTATTTATGTTTTAAGTGTGGGTTTATGAGTGACTCACGATATGAGATAGGTAGTTTAAAACTCATTGATAATTTAAAGAATTCACCTAAATTAGTAAGAGAGTCTAAATTTGAAGATAAAGACAGAAATATAGTTTGGTTTCCATCTGTAATTAATATGGGTAAACTGGGTATAATTTTTCCAGAAGGTGATACTGAAAATTATATTTGGAAATATGCTAAACTTGTTGATGTTCCTGAAGAAGAACGAGCTATTTATGATAATTATGATCAGAGACTTGATGTTGAAAATGCACAAACATTTGGTCAAAATGAATTTATGAAAGCTTGTAAAGCAATGGGAATAACAAGAGAATTATAATGCCAAAACAAATATACACTTGGGGCAAAGTAAGAGCTGGTGATATTATTTCATTTAGATATAAGGGGAACAAACCAACAGGTTTGTTAACTACTATTCTTGTTTTAAATCCAAAAATGCCTTATACTAAAAAAGATGGGACTAAAACTTTTCATTTAATAGGATTAAAATTAGAAAAAAGTGGTATTATTCCTACTATTAAAAGTAAATCAGCGTTATTTAAATTATTAAGTTTACTTGGTGAAGTAACAGTTATAGAAGATGACAATGATATTTATAAAGTATTAATAGAAGGAGTTGGTGCACGTGGTGCCAAACCAGGTGTTTATATAAAAATGAAAAGTCATATAAAAAGACATGCTATATATAGAACATATGATTATAAAGAAGCTAAAAGATCATATGTATTTTTAGAGCCAATAGTTTTACCAAAAGAAACAAAATCAGTTTTATTAGCTTTAGACAATATTATATGAAAATAAGTTATGGTATCACAGTCTATAATGAGGCTGATGAGTTAAATAGGTTATTAGAAATACTAATACATAAAACAGATGAAGAAGATGAGATAGTTATTTGTGTTGATGGTGATGATGATGGAGTTAGGTTTGTATTAGAAAGTTGGACACAACAATATGCTCATGCAAAAATGATTAAGGTGTATCAGAGAGCACTTAATAAAGATTTTGCAGCTCAAAAGAATTCGGTTATAGAAGCTTCGGATGGTGACTATATTTTTCATATAGATGCTGATGAATATCCACATGAAGTATTATTGTCTCAGATAAAAGAAGTATTAGAAATGAATGAAGTAGATTTAGTTTGGATACCAAGAGTAAATACAGTTGAAGGTTTTACACAAGATGATGCTCAAAGATGGGGTTGGAGAATATCAGAACAAGGTTGGGTAAATTATCCAGATTATCAAGCAAGGGTATTTCGTAACGATGAAAGTATAAGATGGGTAAGACCTTTACATGAGTTTATAGATGGTTGTAAAACTTATGCACATTTACCACCACATGAAGAATTGAGTTTGTATCATCCAAAGACAATAGAAAAACAAGAACAACAGAATCAGTTTTATATGGATAATTTTAGTAGAGATTTATTAGTAAGGAAGTAGTGAATTGAGAACATTAGTAACAGGTGGTGCTGGTTTTATTGGTACTAATTTTATAAAAAGATTATTGAAAGATGGACATGAAGTAGTTTCACTTGATAATTATTCTACAGGTAAAGAGGAGAATCATCAGGAAGGATGTAGATATTGGAGTTATGATTTAACAGAAAGCAGAAATCCTGTTTTAGAAAGAGATGAATATGAAATAATATTTCATTTGGCAGCATTACCAAGAATACAGCCATCATTTGATAATCCAATGTCTACTTTTAATTCTAATGTATTGTCTACATTAACGATATTAGAAAGAGCCAAGCAAACTATGACACCAGTAATTTATGCTAGTTCTTCTTCAACACATGGAGATTTATATGCTAATCCATATACATTTACAAAGTGGCAAGGTGAAGAGTTGTGTAAACTATATAATTTGGTGTATAATCTACCAATTATTATTTGTAGGTTTTATAATGTTTATGGTCCATATCAAGCAACAGAAGGTGCTTATTGTAATGTACTTGGTATTTTTGAAAGATTATATAATAATAATGAACCATTGACAATAACTGGTGATGGAGAACAACGAAGAGATTTTACTCATGTAGATGATATTGTGGATGGGTTGGTTCGTTGTGGAAATATAATATTGGATGATATTGAATATCCTAATATTGGTGGATACACAATATCAGGTGAGGATTTTGAATTGGGTAATGGTAATAATTATTCTATTAATGAGTTGGCAGATGCTTTTGGTGATTATCCAAGAGAATATGTTGATGAGAGACCAGGTGAAATAAGAGAAACCCTTAATACAGACACAAAAGCTCAAGAGATACTTGGATGGAAACCAGAAGGTGATATTGTAAAATATATTAAAAGTAGTATGCTATAAGAGATTTATAGAATGATTAAAATAAAGTTATGTGAACACGAAATTCATAGAAATGAAACTACATTTAGACCGTTTGTTATGGCACAAAATATATTTAGAGATGTTGGTGTAGAGTTTACTACTTCTGATGATTGTGATTATGCATTTGTTGGTCAAGCTAGTATTATAGATAAGAAAAAATCATTAAAAGAATCGGTGGAAAAAGGATTAGAGTTTGTATCTAAAATTACAGGTGATTATTTTATCGTAGATGGTCAAGATGCTACAACGTTAATTGGAACTATAGATGTATTTAGAGAATCAAATGCATTGTTATTTTTAAAAAATACATATTTAAAAGAGTTTGATTTATATAAACAAGCTTGGGCAAATGGTAGATATTATTGGGGTAAAGGTGAGTATTCTGTTACTGATATAGACGAATTAAAACCAAGAATGAAATTGACAGGTTGTAATTGGTTACACACAGTTCAACCTAATTGGTTAGATTATTCTAAAGATAAACCATATGATATATCTTGTATGTTTGGGTATCCAACGAAAGAACCAGTTTACGAACATGATGTTAGTCAAACTGATTATTATGATCCACATAGAAAAAATTTAATGGATATATTGGGTGATAAATATAAGATAGCTGGTTTGGTGAATGGAGAACGAATTCCAAAACAAGAATATTATCAGAAAATGTATGATTCAAAAATTATTATGGCACCACTTGGATATGGTGAGATGGCACCAAGAGATTTAGAGTCTGCTATGTTTGGTAGTGTATTGATGAAACCAGATATGAGTTATATTTTATCAGAACCATTTATTTATGATGATGATGAAACTTATATAGCTGTGAATTATGACTGGTCTAATTTGGAAGAAAAAATTGATTATGTATTATCAGATTATAATAATATACGAGAAAGACTTGTTCAGAATATGAGAAAAAGATTTGAAGAAAAATATAATTTAAAAAATTTGGTTTTACATATGTATGATGTTTTCAATAATTTAGATGGTGTGAGGCAAGAAAATTAACATTTATATATTGACATCTGATAAGGGTATGGATACAATTGAAGGGTTTCAATATTGTTTTAATAAATATTGGAGCTCACTACAACAAGTAATAATTCTTGGTTATACAAGTCCAACTTTTAAGTTAAATGATAATTTTAAATTTATTTCTTTAGGTGAAGATAGGGGAGCTGATTATATAGGTGGTGATTTAATAAATTTTTTTCAAAGTATAGATGATAATCATTTTATATTTTCATTAGATGATTTTTTATTGATTAGATATGTAGATGTTGATTTGTTAGAATTTATAAAAGATAAATTTATAAAAGAAAATATACATAGATTTTCATTAACAGATCAAGTAAGTAATAAATCACATGATATAATTGATGAACAAAAAGATTTTAATATTATAGAAATGGGTCAATATGCTGATTATAGAAAATCTGCTGTTTGGTCAATGTGGTCTAAAGATTATTTTTTGAAGTATTTTAAAGATAATATGAATTTGTGGCAATGGGAACTTGACACTTCTTGTAAAAATGATGGTTATAGGGTAATTGGTACAACAGGTAAATATGTTGTACAATCTTGTCATTTATATAAACAAGGTAATTTAAAATCAGATTGGGATAAGGATAGTGAAAGTATAGATGTTATGTTTCATGATGACAAATTAATAATAAAGGATATGTTAAACTTATGAAAATATTAGTAACAGGTGGAACTGGTTTGGTTGGTAAACACCTTGAAGAGATTATGCCGCACGCGACGTATCTGTCATCTCAGGATGCTGATTTGATATATCCGCACCAATCCGAATATATTGTTAATCATTACAAACCAGATGTAGTGATTCATTTAGCAGCACGAGTGGGAGGCATTGCAGATAATATTGCCCACCCGGTGGAATATTTAGAAGATAACATTTTGATCAATACTAATCTTTTAAGAGCATGTCATATCTATGATGTTGATCGGGTAGTTTCTATTTTGAGCACTTGTATTTATCCTGATGTTGTTGATGTATATCCAATGAATGAAGATGAACTTTTCAACGGGCCACCACCATTTGATAATTTTGCTTATGCTATATCAAAGAGATGTATGGCAACACAAATGGATTCTTATGTAAAACAATATGGAAAGAAATGGTCTTATTTAATTCCTTGTAATTTATATGGAGAATACGATAAGTATGAAGAACATCATAGCCATTTCGTATCAGCACTAATTAAGAAGATATACGAAGCTAAAGATAGTATAGAGATGTGGGGAACAGGTAAACCATTAAGACAATTTATGCACGCTGAAGATTTGGCAAGAGTTATAAAATATATGATTGATAATGATATAGTAGGTAATTTTAATGTTGCTCCAGATTATGTTCATTCAATAGAGGAGATAATTAAAATAGGTATAGTATCTTGTGGTAAAGATGATTTAGAAATCACTTACGACAATACAAAACCAGATGGTCAGTATAGAAAAGATGTTGATTCTTCAAAACTAATTTCAGTTATGGAGGATTTTGAATTTACACCATTGGCTGAAGGAATAAAAAGAGTTTATGATAACTTTAGTAAAAGATACAATTGATAATAAAGATATAGATAGATTAGTTGATTGGTTAAAAACTTATCCAAGATTAACTAAGGGACCTGTAACATTAGAATTAGAGAAAAAGTTTTCTAATTGGTTAGGTACAAAATATTCCGTATTTTGTAATTCAGGTTCATCTGCAAATCTGTTGATGTTATCTGTATTGAAGGAAAAATATAATTCTAAAAAAATAGTTGTACCATCGGTTTCGTGGGCTACAGATTTAGCTCCAGTTATACAATTGGGGATGACTCCTATTTTGTGTGATTGTAATATGAAAGATTTGTCTGTTGACTTAAATCATTTAGAAGAAATTTTTCAAAAGGAGTCACCAGATGCTTTAATATTAGTATCAGTATTGGGTTTGGTGCCTAATATGAATAAAATTGTAGAGTTGTGTACTGAGTATGATGTTATATTATTGGAAGATGCCTGTGAATCTTTGGGATGTCAATATAGAGATAAAAAATTAGGTACTTTTGGTAAGATGTCTACTTTTTCCACATTTTTCGGACATCATATTTCAACTATTGAAGGTGGATTTATTTGTACAGATGATAAAGATTTGTATGAACTTTTAGTATCTATGAGAAGTCATGGTTGGGATAGAGATTTAAGTGTAGAAACTCAGTTGAAGTTACGGGAAGCTTGGAACGTTTCTAAATTTGATTCTCTTTATACATTCTATTATACTGGTTATAATTTTAGGTCAACGGATTTACAAGCATATATCGGTTTATCTCAGATAGATAAATTAGATAAGTGGGGTAGAATAAGAGCTAATAATTTTGAAACTTATCAAAAATTGATAGAAAATGATTATTGGAAACCAGATGTAGATTTGAATGATTTTACATCTAATTTTGCGTATCCTGTTATACATCCTGATAGAGATTTGATTATTAAGGAATTGAAAGATAATGATGTTGAAGTTAGACCTATGATTTGTGGTTCTATGGGTACTCAACCTTTTTATGTAAAGAAGTATGGAAAGTTGTATTTAGATAATGTTACGGAAGTCGATACATTTGGTTTTTATGTTCCAAATCATCCAACTTTAATATATGATGAAATTGAATTGATTTGTAATATTGTAAATTGGTATACTTTATGAAAGTACTTATAACAGGAGTAAACGGACAGGATGGTTCATATCTCGCTGAGTTATTATTGGAAAGAGGATATGAGGTATATGGTATTTTAAAAAGAAATTCTGTAGCTGAAAATCAAACAGCTAGATTAGATCATATATTTAATGATTTAAAATTAGAATATGCTGATATGTTAGACATGGCTTCATTACTAAGAGTACTTCAGGTGGTACAGCCAGATGAAGTTTATAATTTGGCGGCTCAATCTCATGTTAGAATATCATTTGACCAACCAATTTATACATCACAAGTTGTTGGAATTGGTGTTTTGAATTTGTTGGAATCTGTAAAATTAACTAATAAAAAAATTAGAGTTTATCAAGCATCATCATCAGAGATGTTTGGTAATTCATTTGATGAAGATGGTTTTCAAAGGGAGACAACACCGATGCATCCTACAAGTCCATATGGATGTGCTAAAGTATATGCCTATAACATTTCTTGTAATTATAGAAATTCATATGATATGTATATATGTAATGGTATTCTTTTTAATCATGAATCACCAAGACGAGGTACTAATTTTGTTACAAATAAGGTTGTTAAAGAAGCAGTTAAAATTAAATATGGATTGTCAGATAAGTTGTTGTTGGGTAATTTGGATGCTACAAGAGATTGGGGTCATGCTAAAGATTATGTTAGAGCTATGACTATGATATTGGAACAAGATAAACCCGATGATTATGTTTGTGCTACTGGTGTTTCACATTCAGTAAGAGATTTATGTGAATATACTTTTTCTAAATTGGATTTAGATTATATGGACTATGTTGATGTTGATAAAAAGTTTTGGAGACCTGAAGAATTAGTACATTTGAAGGGTGATTCTTCAAAACTTAGGTTAATAGGGTTTGAAGCAGAATATACTTTTGAAACAATGTTAGACGAAATGATAAATCATTGGGAAAAGTTTTATGGGTAAGAAAGTTATAATATTTGGACCATGGGTAGGAGAATTCAGTTATGAACTTAGTTGGTGGAATCCTGAGTGTAGAAAACTACGAAATGAATATTTTAAAGATTATCATTCAGTTCATTTAGGCTTTTGTGGAAGATATGTAGCGTATAAAGATTTTATAGATGAATACATACCATATCCATCAGAGTTAGAAGAAACATTACAATTTCCAGCTACATATGGTGAACATATTAATGGTCAAGATATAATACCACCTATTTTTGTAGAGTATTTAGATAAAGTTGCTATGGATTTTAAAAATAATGGATTTACTGAAATAGCTGTTCATAAACCAAAAGATATTCCTATTACAAGAGAACGGTGTTTAGATAATCATCCGTTTGGTGAATATGTACATTACAATGTTGATTCTGATATTGAACGTGATGTAATGTCGGAGATAAACAATTATTTTAATAATAATAATCCTACCATATTTCTGATGGCACGTACAAGAACAAGACATGGCAATCGTTGTTATTTAGATTGGAATCCTGAAAATTGGCCTGTTTTTACAAAGAAATTAATTGATGAGTTGGGAGTTAATATAATTTCATTGTCTATCAAAACTCAAGGAAGTAGGGGTGGTTCACACGGTTTAGCAAGTCATGAATTATTTAAGGATTTACAAAGTAATATAATGGATTTTGAAATGAATAAAGATGATTCAGATTCATTTGAAAAACAATTAGCAATATTGAAGAATACTAAATGTAGTATTTACGGTGCTAGTGGAGCTGCTGTTGTACCTTTTTTTGTAAATACACCAACTTTTACTCAACAAACTCAAGAAGAAGGATTCAGACTTGAACTTGGGTGGGAAAAAGATTTATTAGATTTTAAACATTTTAAGAATTTTGATAAATATCATGATAGCGATATATATGATTCACCTGTGCAGGAGTTATTTGATGAATTTTTAAGTTTTTATAAGGAGTTATGAAATGGAAATAAGAGAAAATATGTTACCAGTTTTAGGTCCTAAAGGTGGTAAAGAAGAAATACAAGCATTACAAGAAGTTATAGAGAGTGGTTGGTGGGGGAAAGGCCCCAAAGTAGCCGAGTTTGAAGAGAAGTTTGCTGAAATGGTTGGACATAAATATGCGGTAGCAGTTACAAGTGCTTCACATGGTCAAGATTTAGTTATGAAAGCACTGGGTATGAAAGATATTGATGTAATTAATCCAACTATATCTTTTATAGCAACAGCTATGATTCCATTGTGGAATGGGTTTACTTCTAATATAGTTGATGTAAAAAGAGATACTTTGTGTATAGATTCAGAAGATGTTGAAAAGTATAAAAAACCAAATAGTGAAATTTTAGTAACTGTTAATCAAGCAGGTGTACCTTGTGATTATGACGCTTTAAGAAAAGTATTTGGTGGGTTCATACTTGAAGATACAGCTCATAGTTGTTATACACCAGGAGCTGGACTTGGTGGAGATTGTGCAGTTTGGTCGTTCCAAGCAGTTAAGACAATGCCTTGCGGTGATGGTGGTATGATAACAAGTAATGATAAAGAATTGATTGATAAATGTAAAGAAATGACTTGGTTTGGTGTATCTTCAACTTGGAGCAGAACACAAGGTGCTAGTGGTAAACCAGGTTATGCTTGGGATTATCAAGTAGATTTACTTGGTTACAAGTATTATATGATTGATATTATGGCGGCTATTTGTTTAGAACAAATGAAGAAATTACCAGCTAATTTAGAGTTTCGTAGACATATACAATCGAGATATAATGCAGAATTATCTGAAATTGTGGAAAGACCGCCATATTCTGATACAGTACAATATTATTGTCCAAGAGTTTCTCATGATATTAGAGATGATTTAATTGATTATTTAGCAGATAAAAAAGTACATACATCAGTACATTTTAAACCATTACATAAGTATACACCATTATTACAAGATAGAGATTATCCAGTAGCTGATACTGAATGGGGTAGATTTATTACATTACCGTGTCATAATAGAATGGTAGAGGAAGATATTGATTATGTAATTTATTGGGTAAATAAATATTTTGAGAAGGAGAATTTATAATGAAGCAAGTAGATCTGTTTTACCGCGATGGAGGAAATAACCTACTATATACAGAAATGGCTGATGCCAATAATATTTTAATATTAGGTGGTTATGTAGGTAATAATGTTGTTCATATTATTAATCATAGTAATGCGAACGTGTATATAATTGAACCAGTTAAGCAATTTTATGACCAACTTGTTAATAAATTCAAAGATAACAATAATGTACATATTCTTAATGTAGGTGTATTAGACAAAAACATTGTAAGTACATTAGAATTAGCTAATGATGGAACAAGTCTATTTAATAATTCCGGTAAAGGTATATTTAGACTACGGGTCAAATGTCAATTTTGTACAGTAACAGAAATATTACATAGGTTCGGCATTGATAATGAAACAATTGATGTACTATATTGTAATTGTGAAGGCGGAGAATATTACGCGCTACCTGAGTTGATTCAGAATAAAAAGATATTGAAATACAAAAAACTGTTAATTCAGTACCACAATTATAATGACTTTTGTATTAACACGCGAAACGAAATAAGGACATCACTAACAGATTTAGGATACGATGAACAATTCAACTACGAATTTGTTTGGGAATATTGGAAAAAATAGAAGATTATATGCATCAAGAATTATATACAATACCAGGAACAGTTAATTTAGATGGACACAAATGTTTTCACGATGTGAATACATATCCAAACTTTCAACACGAACTAACTGAGTTTAAGGATAAATTAGTAGATTGTTGTAAAAGATATAACGCACCTTTTTGGTATGTAAATAATGCTATATCAGTATGGGAGAAAAACTAATATGTATTTAGATAAATATAAAATAGAAGGAACAAAAAACTTGGATTCACATCCTTGTTTTGAAGATTCAAATACTTTTCCACAATTTCAAGAAGGACTTGCTATATTCAAATCACATATTAAACAGTTGGTTAATGATAAAGAATCAAAAACTTTTTATAAATTTGGAGATGGAGATTATTATTTTTTAACTAAACAATCATTTGGAAGTGCTACTCCTGGGGTAAGAGCTTTAGGTGTTTCATATGATAAAATTAAACATGAAGAGTTTGTTAGCGGGGCACAATTAAACGATTATTATACTTGTGAAATTTATCCAGAAAATATATCACATTTTAATGAAGTGATAGATAAGGATATTAGTTATCCTGCAGAGTATTGTTATGGTTTAGTTGGTAACAAATGGTTTTTTCAACAATTTAATGGTAAGATAGGGTTGATGGGGGCAAGTGAAAAATTATATTTGATTGAAGAACTTATGAAATATGATGAATATAAAGAATATTTAGGTTTGGATAGTTTTAATGATTATATACATTTTCCACAAAAATACGCATGTGATGATATAAATATTGTGGAAGATTTTGTTGGAGAACAATTAAAAAAATCAAGTTCTGATATATTTTTATTGGGTATTGGTCATTCTAAATCGGGAATTCTTTATAAATTTAAAAGTTATAAAAATGCTATTTTTATGGATGTTGGTGCTGGTATAGATATGATATCTGGGTGTATAAATGTCAAAAGGCCTTTTGCTGGAAGTTGGATTAATTATAGAATTGAAGGATATGATTATTCTAAAATTGATTATTTACGTTATTCGGGAGAAGGTAAACATATTTTTTTAAAATAGGGTTATTATGAAAAAGAATATAGTTTGGTGGCCAGCAGTGGTAAACAAAGATCATACTGATAAGTATGGTGGATATGAGTATTTTCAGTATTCAAGAAACACTTGGGAATATTGGTGTGAAAGGAATAATTGTTTATTTGTACCGTTTACTGAATCAGTAGAAAAAGATTTGAATAGGTATCGTGTAAATTGGCAAAAGATACTATTTGTTTTTGATGAACTTGAAAAAAGAAATATAGAATATGATCAAATATGTTTAGTTGATAGTTCTTTTATGGCTAGATGGGATATGCCTAACTTTTTCGAAATGACGGATAGAAGATTTACTGCTTGTAGAGATATGGATAATATGAGATGGATATATGAAAGTATTCAAGGTTATAAAAATATATTTGATGGATTTGAACTAGATATGTCTAAATATGTAAATTCAGGTTTTATGATTTTTAATGAAGAACATAAACAATTGATAAATAATTTTAAACAATTTTATATTGATAATATTGATGAGTTTATTGGATTACAAGATAGGGTTGTAAAAAAAGGTAACGAACAAACGCCTATGAATTATTGGTTACAAACTAATAATGTAGATTTAAATATAGATTTACCACTTCCATTCAAATTAACTCATTTACAAAGAAAAGAATTGTTTAATTATAATTGGCAATTAGATGAAGATAAAACACCATTTTTTATAAAGTATGGATACAATTATAGTTTTAATGGTATACCCAAAGATCAACGAACAAGTATTATGAAACAAACATGGGATTTTATTGAAAAAAATTATACATTTGATAAAAATGAATTGATACTTAATATTGTAAATCATAAAGATACGTTTAAAAACGCTACATCTAGAAAATTTAAATTAGATTTATTTAATTTTTTTAAAGACAAAAAGTATAAAAAAATGAAAGTTTTAGAATTGGGAGCCTGTCATGGTGATACAACAAGAATATTTTCTGAGATTTTTGAGAAGGTTTATGCTGTAGATAGAAGTGATGATAATGTAAGATTAATAAAAGATAAGTGTAAAGATGTTAATAATGTAGAAGTATCGGTAATGGACGTTACCAATAATGCTTGGGAGTTTCCACAAGTAGATGTTGTATTTGTAGATGCTAGTCACGATTATCCACAAGTTGCTATCGATATACAAAAGTGTATTGATTATTTTGATAAACCAATTATTATATTAGATGATTATGGAAATCCAAATAATAGAAATATTAGAAGATCAATTGATGATAAAGTTAGAGAGGGTAATATAAAAATAATTGAAAAAATTGGTGAAGATATAGGTTACAAAACTAAATCTGGTTGGGAGATGATTGACAGAGAAGGAGTCATTTGTACAGCATGAGAATAGCATATACATTAAATGGATTAATTGGTGGGTTTGTTGGTAAAAATTATCAATCTACGGATGAAGATTCTATTTTGATTTTAGAATATATATCTAAATTAATTAATAAATATATTACAGCATATAATGATGTAGATTTTTTTGTTTTTAGTTGGCATACTAATTTTGAACAATATTTTAAAGAGTTTTTAAATCCAAAAAAGATAAAATTAGAATCACAGATAAATTTTAAAATACCACAACATTTAAAAAATGGAAATATACAAAGAGTAATGGCTCATAAAAGTAGGTGGTATGGTTATAAAGAAGTAATGAAATTAGTTGAGGAATATGAATTTGAAAATAATTTTGAATATGATTTAGTTGTTAATGCAAGATTTGATATTTGTTGGAATAAACCAATTTATTTTGAAGTTTTTGATTTTAATAAATTCCATATACCATTTCATCTTGATGCACAAAATTATGGTTGGCCAGATAGTTCACCTGAAATATTGGATCATATATTTGCTTCAAATTCAAATTGGATGAGAAATTATTCAAGTATGTTTGATCATTTAGATGAATATACTTTACCAAATCAATGTCCACAATGGAATACTATATCTCATCATTTTTTAATGGTTTGGCATTTAAATAAATTGAATTTATTATCAAATGATATAGTTAAAAAATCATTTAAGAGTTTACATGAGAGAAATCCAAATATTATTGGTGGAAGTAAGGATTTAAATATTGATTATGATATTTTTAGATATAGACAATTAGATAGAAAGGAGGTAATGAGTTATGAGTAGTCCAAAGACTATATTTTGTGATTTGGATGGAACATTAGTAAAGCATTCCAATCCAATTGATATACAGAATCCTGATTATGAATTAGAGGTTTTACCAGGTGTTCATAAAAAACTTAATGAATGGGATAGTAACGGTTATCATGTAGTTATCACAACTGGTAGAAAAGAGAGTGCTAAAGAAGCTACTATTATTCAAATGCAACGAGCTGGAATTAATTATAATCAATTGATTATGGGATTTGGTGGTGGAGATAGAATTTTAATAAATGATAGAAAAGCTGATAGTAGTAGAGATACAGCTTATGTTATTAATGTTAATAGAAATGAAGGAGTAGAAAATGTCAAATTATAAAGAAGAAAGAGTATGGGGAACATTTGAAAACTTATTAGATACGGAATATACTAAAGTTAAAGAATTAGTTATTAAACCAGGTAAAAAAACAAGTTATCAATATCACCATGAAAGAAGTGAAGTATGGATTGTAGTTCAGGGAGAATTAGTAGCTACGTTAGATGATGTAGAGAAAGTGTATAAGTATGGTGATATTGTTGATGTTCCAGTTGGTACTAAACATAGAGTTGCGAATAAACAAAAAGAAGAACTGAAATATATAGAAATACAGACAGGTACTTATTTTGGTGAAGATGATATAGTTCGTTTAGGAAATGTATAAGTATAAAGTATTTTTACCAACAGCGGGAATTGGTTCTCGTGTTAAAGGACAAAGTAATAATTTAAATAAATGTCTTATTGGTATAGATAATAAACCAGTAATATCACATATAGTAGAAAAATTTCATTCGGAAGTATCATTTGTTATAGCACTTGGTTATGGTGGTGATTATGTAAGACAGTATTTAGAGATTACTTATCCTGAACGAGATTTTACATTTGTTCAGATTGAAAAATATGAAGGTAGTAATACAGGTCTTGGGCTAACTATGAATACTTGTAAAGAGTATTTGCAATGTCCTTTTATTTTTGTATCTAATGATACAATATTTGAAGAACAATTATATTTTGATGAGATACAATATAATTGGTTAGGGTATTCTCCAATTGAAGCTGGAAGTAATTATCGTTCATTAGAATTAGATGATGATGGAAATGTTATAAGACTTAATGATAAGATAAAGAATTCAAAAGATTTTTCCTACATAGGAATTTGTGGTATAAAAGATTATAAGGAATTTTGGAAATCTATGGACGATGATGAATCTTTGATTATGGGAGAAAGTTATGGTATTAAAAAAATGTTAGAGGCAAATGAGAGTTATATTTCATCAACATCATTTAATTCTTTTAAATTTACTTGGTATGATACGGGAAACAAATCTTCATTATTAGATGCAAAAGAAAAATTAAGGAGTGAACATCAACCTAATATTTTAGAAAAAGATAATGAGGCAATTTGGTTTGCAAATAATAAGACTATTAAATTTTCAGTTGATAAAAAATTTATAAAAGATAGAGTTAAAAGATCGAAAAGTTTAGAGCCATATGTTCCTACAATTATTGGATATTCTGATAATTTTTATTCTTATGATTTTATCAAAGGAACTGTTTTATCTGAAAAAGTTACTGGTAAGAAGTTTGAGTATCTATTAAGTTGGTTGGATAATTTATGGGTGAAAGTTGACAAAAAATTAGATTTTAATTTTAAATGTTTGGATTTTTATAAAGAAAAAACTAATGAACGAATTGAATTATATTATCAAAAGTATTATAACAAGGATTCTTCAGATGAAATAGTAAATGATAATAAATTACCATTTTTAAAAGATTTATTAGATAAAGTTGATTGGGAGATGGTATCTAATGGAAAACCAGTAAGATTTCATGGTGATTTACATTTTGAAAATATACTCATAAAAAAAGAATCTGATACATTACCATTTGCATTGGTAGATTGGAGACAAAATTTTAGTGGTATGTATGAGTGTGGTGATTTGTATTATGATTTGGCTAAACTTTTACATGGATTGATTATATCACACGATTTTATTAATCAAAATTTTTATACCTTTAGTAGAAATATGAATAATGTTTATTATGATTTTCACAGAAAAGAAACTAATATTGAATGTGAAAGAATATTAGAAAATTATGTTACAGAAAAGGATTTAGATTGGAATAAGGTAGAGATTATAACTGCTCTTATTTTTTTAAATATAGCTGGATTACATCATTATCCTTATTGTCATTTATTATATTATTTGGGTAAGTCAATGTTAAACGAGAAATTAATATGAAATATTTTATAGGACCTATGAGTAAGAATATAGTTGATGCTATCATTGAGTTTGATGGTAATTTTGGTTTCATACCATCAAGACGACAAGTTGATTACAATGGTGGATATGTGAATGAGTGGACTACTGGTAAATTTTCTAAATATGTAAATGGCAGAGTTCCAATAGAAAGAGATCACGGTGGTATTGGTCAAGGATATAAACACGATAATGGTATAGAATCTTTTATGCATGATTGTAGATACTTTGATAAGATTCATATAGATCCTTGGAAAGAGTATCAAAATTTTCATAAGGGATTACAAGAAACGATTGATTGTGTAAATTTTATATATCTTGTGATGGGAAAAGAAAATGTAAAATTTGAAGTAGGCACAGAAGAATCTATTAGAAGGTTTGAGGTTGATGAGTTAGAAACATTATTAAGACATTTAGAAGGAAAGTTAGAACCAGAAATATTTGAGAATATAGAATATGTAGTTGTACAATCTGGAGTTGGGTTGAATTTAGGAAAACAGAATAATACAGGAACGTTTGAGCCAGATAGATTAGAAAAGATGATTGATGTTTGTAAGAAGTTTGGTAAAAAGAGTAAAGAACATAATGGAGATTATTTATCTAATGATGAATATAAAGTTAGATTTGATATGGGATTAGATTCAATAAATATAGCACCAGAATTTGGTCAAATAGAGACATTGTGTTACTTAGAAGAAATGGGTGAAGATATAGACGAATATTATAATATTTGTTATGATTCAAAACGATGGGAAAAATGGGTTGAATATGATTTTGTTCCAGAAAATAATAAAAAAGAATTAATAAAGATTTGTGGTCATTATGTTTTTTCTGATGAAAGGTTTTTAAATATGAAACCAAACATAGATGACAAAATTAAAAGAATAATAAAAAATAAATTAAAGGAGTTACAAGATGGTTGATTTAGTTGATAAAGCACTTACTTATTTCAAAACGTTTTCTAATAAGGATTCTGAGGGATTAAGGAGTTTGTTTTCTGAGAACGTCTATTTAAGAGATTGGGAGATACTTGCAAATGGCATAGATGAAGTTGTAGAAGTTAATCAAAATATTTTTGATTCTGTAAATACTATTGCTGTTACACCAATTAGAGTATGGGATTTTTTATCACATGAAGATAATGTAGTTGTAGCAGAATTGGAAATAGTTGTGAATGATGAGGAAACTTTATTGGTTACAGATATTTTAGAATTTGATACTGATGATAAAATAGAGTCAATAAGAGCATACAAGGGCTAAGTTAATGAAAAATTTAGTATTCATGATGGATGTTGATATAAAGGGTGATGGTAGATATGCTAGTAGTAGAAGAGCGGCATATAAATATTCAATAGATAGTTGGAAGAGATGGTGTGATACGAATGATTGTGAATTATTTGTTCTTAATGATTTGATTTTAGAAAATGATAAAATGGGTATATGTTGGCAAAGATATTATTTATTTGATATATTAGATGCTAATGATATTCAGTATAATCAAATATTGATGGTAGATGCAGATACAATTGTACATCCAGATTGTCCTAATTTCTTCGAGATGACAGACGGTAAACTATGTGGTGCACAGTTTGATGGTAGTTGGGATTGGGTTCTTAGAGGTCTTGAAAATTATTCTAAACATATTTTTGATGGTTATATGATGCCTTGGTATGATTATTTTGATTGTGGATTTATTATTGTTAATGAAAAACATAAACAATTTTTTCAAGATATTATTAGTTTCTATTTTACTTATCAGGATAATTTAATTAAGTTACAACAAACTTTTTTTAATGGGACAGATCAAACTCCTGTTAATATATTAGTACATAAAAATAAAATAGAATTAAAGTTGTTACCTTATGAATTTAATATGAATGATATGAATAGAAAAGAAATACTTGGAGATGATTTATTATTTACAAAAATAGGTTGGATATATCAATATAATGCAATACCTAATAATAAAGACAATCAATTTACAAATTATTTTATGGAAAAAACTTACAAACATTTTTATGGCGAATTAGTATGAATGGTTTTTCATATTCAGAATATAAAAATATAATTACATTAGTAAAACATAATTTACAAATTATGGACTTTTCTGAAGTGAATGAATCAACACCTTGTTTTTGTGTATTAAGACATGATATAGAGTTTTCAATAGATAGGGCATTAAATATGGCACGTATTGAAGCACACGATTTGGGTGTTAGTTCAACTTATACAGTTCAGTTGAGAAACAATACCTATAATGCTTTATCACAAAAGAATATAGAAACAATACAAAAGATTAAAGAACTTGGACATAGAATTGGATTACATCAAAATCCACCAGTATTGGGTGATGATGAGTTGATAGAGTATATTCAAAAAGATATTGAAACATTAGAACATTATTATGATTTTGAAGTAGATAGATTTGCATTTCATAGATGTGGTAGTAATCCAGAATTGTTAGAACGATATATAAAAGTTCCAGATAAAATTAATTGTTATGCTAAAGAATTTTTTCATTATTTTCAAGGAAAAAAACCAAAAAAGTTAAACGTTCATTATTTAGCTGATTCAAATCATCAATGGAAATACGGACATCCTATGCACATAGACTACCAATCATATCCATCTAAAATGCAATTATTGACACATCCCTTTTCTTGGACAGAAGAAGGTTATGAGAATATAAATAATTTTGCTAAATTAATTAAAGAAAGAAACGAAGAAATGTTGTGGGATATGGAGACAGAAAACAGGGCATTTCCCCAGGAATTATTATGAAATTAAATAATAAGTTTGCTATCGGATGTCTAATTCAATGGTATGAAATAGAAATGATTGAAGAATATCTTCAGAGTGTGAAGAATTCTTTAGATAATATCGAGAATAAAAAAAAAGTTATAATCGATTTGTATTTTAATTGTAGTCAAGCTTTAGAAAAGATTGATGAAAATCAAATAACAATTGCTATTGTAAAACAAAAATATAAGGAATTATTGAATAGCATTTTTGGTTCTCTGAGTTGGCTGAAAGGTTATAATATTAATTCGTTTGTTGATAAAGATGTTGATGGGTTGTATACAATTGCTAATTATCGTAGAGATTTTAATAATAAGTATTGTGATAAAGTGGATGTTTTGATGTGGGGTGAAAGTGATTCACTTATACCAAGACAAACATTTCAGATATTAGACAATTTACATAGTTCAGTAAAAGAAAAGACACCAAAGTATGTTTCTTTCTTTTCAACTTGTAAGATGTGGGATGAGAGTTGGTTACCGATAGAACATACTGAATTTACTGATAAGCCATTTGTAGATGGTGATACTGAAAATTGGTGGAGTCTACGTTATAATATGAATATAGATGAAATGAATGTTTTTAATGATAAGGTAGAAGAATTAGATATAAGAGTTATTAATCAGTATAAGTTTAATGGTTGTGGTTTAGTTATATCTTCAGATGTAGTTAAGTCTGGAGTGAATATACCGAAGAGTGCATTTTTTATACATGAAGATACAGCATTTATGTTACAATTACAAAGATTATTTGGTGGAGAAATACCACAGTATGTTATAAAAAATATTTTGTTAGTTCATAATAGAAAACATACCAAAAAACGTTCTTATGTAAAAGGTGAACTTGAATCTGATGACGTAAGTGGTGGTAGACTTAGGCATGATTGGTATAAAAAAGCGAGTGATATGAGTCATCATAATACATACAATATGTTTAATCAATCCAAGATTTATACGTGGAAAGATGTGTTTGATGAAGAATAAATTAACAAATCATATTAAAACTAAAATAGGAAAGTTTCAAGTAATACATTCTCCTAGTAGAAATTTTATTTGGTATAAAAATGCAAAGACTGCAGGAACGTCTATGTATAGAGGAGTAATACTAAATGAAATTGATGATGTGTTGGCATATAAACGAAATCCGAAGGAGTTTGATGAGTGGTGGGATAAATTAACAGATGAGAAAATTAATAATTGTTTTACATTTACATTTGTTAGAAATCCGTTTGATAGAGCATTATCTGCTTTCAGTCATATTATATTAGAAGAAGTACTTCAGTCACATTATGATACCGGACTACCTCATAAATCTGGTGGTAGAGGATTGTTAAATTTTGACCAAGTTTACATGATATTTAGTTTATTTATTAATAGAATTTTACAAACATATGATATTAATAAAAAGTCAGTTCATTGGATGCCACAACATTTTTTTGTTGAATGTGAAGGTGAATCTATAGTTGATTTTGTAGGTAGATATGAAGATTTAAAAATTGATTGGAAGTATGTAGCTAATAAGTTACAAATAAGTGAAGAACTTCCATTTTGGCCATCATCAAATACACAGAAAGAAGTAGAGGGCAAGGGCCATGGACATATCCACGGACTTGGCTACAGCTTCGGAGATCCTGTTACAAGAGAACAATTACAGAAATTACATTGGTCACGTTATTATATTGATGATAAACTTATAAATATAGTTTTAGAAGTTTATAGAAAAGATATAGATATATTTGGTTATGATTATGTTGAACGTCAACTTCGACCCTTTTTATCTAATATAAATAAATGAGAATAGTTATATGAAAAAAATTGGAAAAAATAGTGAAATAGTAGCAAATAATGTAGACATAGATGATTCTGTAATTATTGGTGATAATGTTCAAATAAATTGTGAAAATATAAAGTTAGGTAAGTTTTGTAAGATAGGTGATAATGTAGAAATATCTTGTACAAGTTTTGAAGCAGACGATTGGTTATTTATGTTACATGGTGTAGAAATAGGTAGAGGTGGTTCTTATGGTTCTAATTCAAATGTTAAGATAGGTAAACACGTTGGCATATTTGAGAATACAATAATCAATCCATCGGAACCAGTAGAGATAGGAGATAATTGTGGTATAGGTGCTGATGTAATGATATGGACACATGGAGCTTGGTTGGATATTACACAAGGATTTCCAGCAGACTTTGGACCTGTTAAGATGGGTGATAATGTTTGGTTACCTGCAAGAAGTATAGTTTTACCTAACGTAACTATTGGTAATAATGTAGTTATAGGAATCAATTCAATCATTAATAGAAGTTTACCAGATGGATGTTTTGCTGCTGGTTCACCTTGTAAAGTTATTAAAGAGAATGTGTATCCGAAGGAAGTTAGTGATGATGAGTTATCAAAGATGGTACGAGGAATATTAAATGATTGGAATGCTTTAATACAGTATAAACTTGATGGATTTGACCCACCAATAATATCTACTTCTTATTATAAGAAGGAGAGAAAAATAAAATTAATTTTGGATGGTGAAGAAACTATTTATGATATAAAAGAACGGACTATAAGCGGCCGCGATAGTGATATTGTAGAAGATTTAAGGGATTATTTAAGACGGCGAGGTATTAAATTTTATACAGATAAAGGTTTTAGATCAATATGAAATTTTTAAATTTAGATAGAGTACTTTGTTTATCTGCACATCCAGATGATACTGAATATGGTTTACTTGGTTCAATGATGAAATTTGATGAAACTATATTTGATGTTTTGGTGTTATCCAATGGTGGAGATTTTGATAATACTACTGGTGAGAGTAGACAAAAAGAATGCATGGGTATTTGGGATAGAGTACAATTTAATGTTAGTGGTAGATTTTTTCCAAAAAGTTATGTTAAGGACACATCCGAAGATGAATGGGTTAATCTTATTGAACAAGAGTATGATATAAGTGATTACGATTGTATATTAAGTTTACCAGCACAAGATTCACATTTTGAACATAGAATGGTTAATCATATAGCTTATGCGTTGGTAAGGGGAAGTAAATGTGGAATAGTAACATATAGAACACCATCAACATTGGAAGAGTGGATTCCAAATTTTCATGTACAAGTAAAAGAATATGTAGATGAAAAAGTAGATATTCTTAGACGTAATTTTGTTTCACAGAGAGATAAACTATATTTTCAAGAAGATATGATTCTAGATTTTCATACCAATTATTTATGTTCCAAAGTTGGAGCTGGTTATGTAGAATCATTTAGAGTAGAGAGAGTCTACGGATGAACATAGGATTTTTTTCAGAAGCTGGTTATGAAGGCAAAGTTCCGAGAAACCATCCAAATATGAGAACGGATGTAGCTTGGGTTTGTGCGTTGGATGCTATACATCACCCAATACCTAAATTACAAACTCTATCAGATAACTTATATGATGTTGGTGTAATGATATTACCTAAGAAAAGGGAGATGTTATTAAATTATCCATTACTGGAACAATATCGTAGAGTATGTAAGAAAGTAACAGTAATGCAAGAGAGTTATTATAATTATTGGCAAGATGGTTCTATTGAAGAACAAATATGGTATTTCAATTTTATTACATCAATGGATTTAATATTTTGTCATAATGATATTGATTTGAAATATTATAATGGATTGACTAATGTTAGGACAGAGTTATTACCATCTGTTATGATTACTGATGATATTGTTCGTAGAAATGAATGGGGAGACGCAACAATTATAGGTGGTAATTGGGTTTGGGCATATGGTGGATTTGATTCATACCAAGTAGCTCAGGAGATAGGTCATCCAATAACAGCAGTAACTACAGGTAGAATGAAACCAGAAGAAGAACAAGTATTAAATCATATCCCCTGGGTTATGTGGAGAGAGTGGATAGACATTTTATCACAATTTAACATTGGTGTACAATTAGGTACGGCATCAGCTGGAACGTTTAATCTTAATTGTAGTTTTCATGGAATACCTTGTATTGGATATTCTAATGTAAATACTCAAAAAATATTACATCCGTTGACTACGGTAGAAGTAGGTGAAATAGATAAGGCTAAAGAGATAGCTAATAAATTAAAGGATGAGAAATTTTATAAGTTGTGTATGGAAACCACGTTGAAACGATATGAAAATTATTATTCGGAAGAAATCTTTTTAGAACATTGGAATGGTATATGGGAGAAATAAAAGTTGCTATTCATCAACCAGAGCATTTTCCTTATATGGGGTTTTTTCAAAAAATGGAATATGCAGATGTATTTGTAATACTTGATGATGTACAATATTCAAAAGGAAATTGGCAGAATAGAAATAGATTTTTAAATAAGAATAAAGTAGTTGATTTTTTTACTATTCAATTAGAAAAGGGTGCATATAAAAAATTAATTAATGAGGTAAGAGTTATTAATGGTAGGTGGAAAAATAAAATATTATTAAAATTACAACGAAATTTTGCAATTGATTTAACAAGTATTTATTCACATGAAAAATTATTTGATATTAACATGGATAGTATTCATTGGGTACGAGATAGATTAGATATAAAAACACCAATGTTTCTAAGCAGTGAGTTGAGTATTAATACAACAAGTACTCAACGATTGGTTGATATAGTACGCCATTTTGGTACAGAATATATTAGTGGTGAAGGTGGTAAATTATATTTAGAAGAATCGTTATTTACTGATATTAAATTATCATATCACAAACCACGTATACCAAATCCATATTCTGCATTATATAATATATGTAATAATTTAACAGATACATTTACTGAAGATGTTAAAAAATATTATGCTAGCAATTTAATATGAAAAAAGTTTTAATCATAGGTGGAAACAGATTTGTAGGAAAGTTAGTTTCTAAAGAACTAGATGATAAAGGTTATGATATTACTTTATTGAATCGTTCTGGTACTTCACCAGTTAATTCTGCTGTAATTAGACAAGATAGAAATCATATTGATAAAGTAACGTTACATCAATTAATAAATTATTCACCTGAAATTGTCATTGATATGTGTGCTTATGATGTGACTCAGGTTAAAAAGTTATTGAGTTCTGTAAATACAGATAATTTGAGTCAGTATATAATAGTTAGTAGTATTGCTAGTGAATATTCTTTCTTTGGTGATTATGGTAGAAGAAAAGCAGAAATAGAATTATTTTTTAGATTCGATTCAGATATTCCTTATGTAATTATAAGACCAACTTATATTATAGGAAAAAATGATCCACATAAAAGAATTGATTATTTTTTAGATAATATAAGTAGAAAAAATATAATTAGATTTGAAGGTGATGGTGATGAAAATTTATCATTTGTTTTTGTGGAAGATGTAGCTAAAGTTATAATTGATGTAGTTAAAAAAGAAATAGTTAATAAAACTTATAATGTTGGAAATGATGAAGTAATTTCTTGTAGAGAATTGACTAAGTTATTTTTTAGAATAATGAATAATTCAACAGTAATAGTTTATTCTTATATAGATGAGAAGTTTATTTTTAGAAATAAAGAATGTGTTTTTTCAAATAATTTAACAAAGAAAGATTTAGGTATAAAATTCAAATCATTGGAGACTGGAATACATGAGTATATTATATCCAAGAGCTAAACCATATTTTTCTAATAAGGATGTTGATGATATCTTAAAAGATATACGAGAAACATTACATTCTGGTAACCTAGTACAAGGTAAACGAGTAGAAGAATTTGAAACTAAGTTTGCTAAAATGGTTGGAATTAAATATGCAGTTGCTACTAATTCTTGTACTTCAGCATTAGAGTTGACAATAAAATCTTTAGGTATAGAAAATAAAAAAATATTAGTACCAACTGAAACTTTTGTAGCTACGGGCAATTCTGTAATTTTATCAAATAATATCCCTGTATTTACTGATATAGATAGTTCAACGTTGTGTATGTCATACGATACTATTTTGGATAGGATGACTCCTGATGTTTCTGCAATTATTATAGTTCATATGGGTGGGTTGATTACTCCAGATATTTATAAAATTAGAAATTTTTGTGATAGATATGGTTTATATTTAATTGAAGATGCTGCACACGCACATGGTGCTCAAATATATAATGAATATAGAGCCACGATTAAATATGCAGGTTCTTTAGGTGATGTAGGTTGTTTTTCATTTTATCCAACAAAAATAATGACAACAGGTGAAGGTGGGATGATTACTACTAATTCGTATGATGTAATGTTTATGGCAAAAACATTGAGAAATCATGGTGGTGATGGTAGGTTAGGAACTTATCCAGCCTCAAATGACAGAATGAATGAAATATCAGCAATATTAGGTTTGTCTCAGTTGAAAAAACTTGATGAGTTTGTTAAAAAACGTAATCATATAGCAAAGATGTATAGAAAGTTATTAGAAGATATTACTGAGATAGATTTATTACCTGAATATAAAAAAATAAAAAATTCATATTGGAATTTTTACTTTATACTTAATAATATAGATAGAGAAAAGTTTATTAATAAAATGTTGCAGTTCGGTATACAGTTAGGTGATGCATATAATCCACCATGTCATAGACAACCAGTTTTTGAAAGGTATGTTGATGGTTATGATTTTAAAGTAGCGGATACAATTTTAGAAAAGCACATTTCATTACCAATGTATACTGAGTTAACTGATGATGATATTGTTTTTATAGTTGATAAGGTAAAAGAGGTTGTAAATGATTATAGAAAATAAAAGGATAATGGTTATCGGCGGTACTGGTGCATTAGGTACTGCACTTACTGATAGGTGGTGTGACAACAATGATGTTCTAGTATTTTCTAGGAATGAACATAAGCAAGAAGATATGAAAAGACAGTATCCAAATGTATTGTATAGAATAGGAGATGTCAAGGATAAGGATTCTATATTGAGAACGATGTATGAGTTCAAACCAGAAATTATAGTAAACACTGCAGCAATGAAAACAGTTTGGGTTGCACAAGATAATCCATATGAAACAATACTAACGAATATTGTAGGACATCAATATTTAATTGATTGTATAAGAGAATGTCAACACCAAATAGAAACCCTAATGTTTATATCTACTGATAAGGCTTGTAGTCCTGTAAATGTTTATGGTATGAGTAAGGGTATAGCAGAACAGATGTATGTTAATTTTGCTAAAGCACAAACAGATATAAAAGTTGCTTTATGTAGATATGGTAATGTTTTAGATTCTACAGGTTCACTTATACCTGTATTTAAGGATATAGTTGAAAGAGGTGCTGAAAGTTTACCAATAACTAATTCTGATATGACTAGGTTTTTAATTACATTGGAAGAAGCTATTGATTTAATAGAGTGGTCTTATGAATCACCAGATTCACACGGTAAGATAGTAGTTCCCGAATTACAATCAATGAAGATTATAGATTTTGCTAAAGCAATAGCTAAGTCATTAGGTAAAGAAGATATAAAGTTTCATAAAATACCAATTAGGAATGGTGAGAAGTTACATGAAGAAATGATAAGCTCAATTGAATATCAGAGAGTTATAAGGGCTTCTGATAAATATTTAATGATTGGTTATGAAAGAAATAATGAGGATTATAACCATAAACCATTAAATTCAGAGTTTTATGTAATGGATAGTAATGAGGCATATGAGTTTTTAGTTACAAAGGGTGTTTTGTAGTGGTTGAGTATATGAAAAGATTAGAGTGTGCTGGTTGTGGTAATAAAAGTTTAGAAACAATATTAGATTTGGGAAGTGTACCTTTTGTTGGTGAGTTTCCAACCAAACAAGAATTGGATGGCCAGACAAGGTGGGATTTAGAATTGGTGTTTTGTGATAATTGTAAATTAGTACAAACAGATTCTTTAATAGATCCAAAAGTGGCTTTTAAAAATTATCGTTATTTATCATCAGTTAGTTTGTCGGATTATTTTGAGAAAGTTGCATCTGATTTGAATAATAAATATGATATTAAAGATAAGAGTATATTAGAAATTGGTTGTAACGATGGGGTTCTTTTAGAACCACTAAAGAAGTTGGGAGCATATGTTGAAGGTGTAGATCCGGCAGTAAATATTGTTAAAGTTGCTATAAACAAAGGTTTAAAAGTATATAATGATTTTTTTAATGACGATACGTTTGGTAGTGTTGAGTTTAGAAATAAATATGATTTGGTTATATCAAATAATACTTTTGCTCACATAATAGATGTACAAAGTGTTATTAAGGGTATAACTCGTGTTCTTAAACCAAATGGTGATTTTATATTTGAAGTTCATTATTTAAAAAGTTTAATTGAAGGTAAACAATGGGATAACGTATACCATGAACATATTTTTTATTATTCAATTACAGCTTTAAATAATATGTTTAAGCGTTATAATATGACTATAGTTGATTTTGAAGAAATACCAATTCATTCTGGTTCAATAAGAGTAACAGTAGTAAATGATAATATTGATTTGTCTGATAAAGTACAAAGTAGGTTAGAGTTGGAATCTAAAACCATTGCTAATATAGATTATCTTAAAAAATATAGAGATGATGTAAGAACTCACGTTGAAGATTTTAATGATAAGATAAAAGAATTATCCAAAGAATATACTATAGCTGGTTATGGTGCTTCTGGTAGAGCTGGAATATTTTGTAGTATGACTGGTTTAGATGAGAATATTGTGAAGTTTATTGTCGATGAATCGCCAGAAAGGTGTGGAAGATATTTGTCAGGTACAAAAATACCAATTGTAGAACCTTCAGATTTAGATAATAGTGATGTGGATTTAATAATTATATTTGCTTGGAATTATTCTAAAATGATAATAGAAAAGACTTTTTGGGGATTCTTTAAGTATCTTGTAGCATTTCCATCAGTCCAGTTGGTTGATAATTATGATGAATTAGAAGGATTTGATTCAATATGAAAATATTGGTTTTAGGACATAGAGGTATGTTAGGTCACATGGTTCATAAATATTTTTCGACAAAGAAAGAGTGTGAATTGGTTACAATTAATTCAAGATGGTCAAGTGAAGATTTTATTAGGGAAGTATTGAGTTTTAATGGAAATTATATAATAAATTGTATTGGTGCTATACATCAAAGAAAAACTGAGTTTGATGTTAATGTAGATTTACCTATATGGTTAGACTCTAATTGTGTTGATTGTAGAATTATTCATCCAGGCACAGATTTTGAAACTGATGGTGATAGATATGGAGTTTCTAAAAAGGAGGCCGCAGAATATATTTTAAAAAGGGGTAGAATAACTAAAATAATAAAAACATCTATATTTGGTCCGGAGTTGATAAGTAGAAGTAGTATATTTGAATGGTTTATGAATAGTGAGAATGAAGTTGGTGGTTGGACTGAAAATTATTGGAATGGTATCACTACTTTACAATGGTCAAAAATATGTTATGATATGTTAGTAAGTTGGGATTCTTATGAAATAGTAAATATTCCAGCAACTGAATGTATTTCTAAATATCAGTTGTTGAATTTAATTAAAAAAGTTTTTAATAAAGATATAATCGTGAATAAGGATCCCAGTATGAGGGCTAATAGATGTTTGAGTGGAACATTAAAAGTAAAAGATATAAATAAACAGCTTTTAGAATTGAAGGAATTTTACTATGGTAATTGATTTACACCCAGAATTTGGATTAGAGTTGGCACTGGGAATAACTTATGCTTATTGGCTCCATGAAAGGGGTGAGCTAGAAGGTGTTCGTACAGTTAAAGGTATGAAACCATTTTATTATTTTTGTGATAATGTAGAAGAAGTATACGACCATAGAACAATAGATAATTCAGCAGCTGGTTTGGATGAATTACCTAATAATTGGATACATCATTGTCCAAGAATCAAATCTCCTAATGGTGTATTAGATTATAGTAAATGGTCAGTTCCACCATATAAAACTGTATATACAACGGATAAATTTAAATTTGATAAACAGATGATTTTTGTGTCAAATAGATATAATGTGGAACATGGAAAACCACCTATGGGATATTTTGATATACCATTCTTATATGATTTATTTAATCATTTAACTGATAATGGTTATGGTGTAATTTATAAAAGACCAAAGAATTCTGAATTTCCCTTGGATCAGAATGAGATGAGTGGATTACAAATGGGATTTACTGATATCACAGCAGATGTTGATGGTGTAGGAGTTATTACTGATTATCAATTGACAACATTTTATGATGATGTTATTTTAGTAGATGATTTAATAAAGTCAGAAGATTCTAATGTTTATAATGAAGTTCAGTTACAGTTATTTTCTAAAGTTAATGGATTTGTAACTATGGGTGGTGGTGGAAGTATACTTTGTAGTATGTTTGGAGTTCCAAATATTTCGTATTTTAATGCGACAGCAGAATGTAAGAGAGAGAATTATTTTAACGATGATAACTATTATAGAAAAATGTCAGAACATGAATTTTATCCAATTTTAGATTGTGTTGAAGATGTTAAAATAAGAGGATATCGTGATTATTCTGAATTAATAACAACAGTAAAAAAAGTATTTAGAGGAGTGTGAATTGTATAAAATAGGAATAGTAGGTAAAGGGTTTGTTGGTTCTGCTGTACAGAATGGGTTTTCACCAAATACAGGGTGTGATGTGGAAGTCTTGGTATATGATAAAGACCCACTTAGGTCTTTACATACTTTGGAAGAAACTGTGGATGAAAGTGATTTTGTATTTATATCAGTTCCTACACCAGCAAATACTGATGGTAAAATAAATTTAACAATATTGAATGAAGCTATTAATGATATAAATGAAGTATCTACTAATAGGGAAACTATTTTTTTAGTTAGGTCTACGGTTGTACCAGGTACAACAAGTAATATTCAACAAACATTTTCAAAACTTAGAATAGTATTTAATCCTGAGTTTCTAACTGAGAGGTCTGCAAATTTTGATTTCATCAATCAGACACGATTTATACTTGGTGGTGATAAAGAAAATACAAGTAAGGTCGCTGATTTATTTAGATGGAGATTTGGTAAATCTATATCGATTTTAGAAACCAATTATGAAACAGCAGAGTTGATTAAGTATATGAATAATACATTTTTTGCTACTAAAATTTCATTTTTGAATGATATGAAATTGTTAAGTGATAAGTGTGGTGCTGTTTGGGAAGATGCCGTAGAAGGATTTGTTCGTGATGGTAGAATTGGACATTCACATTTAAATGTACCGGGACATGATGGTAGATATGGATTTGGTGGTAGTTGTTTTCCAAAAGATATACAGGCATTAATAAAGTATGGTGATGAGATTGGAGTTGATATGGGAGTATTAAAGGCAGTATGGGAAACTAATTTGAAAGTAAGACCTGAAAAGGATTGGGAACAATTGAAAGGAAGAGCAGTATCTGATGGATAAGGTAATAAGTTTTATACAACCAAGTAGAAACAATTTAAAATATCTTAAATGGTCGTATCATAGTATTCGTAAGAACTTAGGATATAGACACGAAATATGTTGGGCAGATGATTTTTCTGATGATGGAACTTGGGAATGGATGAATGAGATAAAAGAGAAAGACCTGAATGTAAAGATACATAGAAATGAAGGTCCTAATCGTTTAGGTCATACAATTTTATATGATACATTAGTGGATATGGCAACAAATGATATTGTGATGATATATCATGCTGATATGTATACCTTACCAAATTTAGATACAGAGATATTGAAACACTTAGAACCAGGTAAGGTAGTAAGTGCAACAAGAATAGAACCACCATTACATCCAGATGGACCTGAAAAGATATTAATGGATTTTGGTATAGAGCCCGAAGAATTTAAAGAACATGAATTGTGGAATTTTTGGGAAGAGCACGTAGCAACGAGAGAAGATGAAACTACTCGTGGTATATTCGCACCGTGGGCTATATACAAAGATGACTTCTTAGCAATAGGTGGACATGACCCATTATACGCTCCACAATCAAAAGAAGATTCAGATATATTCAATCGTTTTGTATTGGCAGGTTACGAATTGATTCAGACTTGGAAAGGATTAGTCTATCATATGACAAGTCGTGGTTCAAGATTTAAAGATGGAGCAATGAGAAATCCAGCGGGACAAGTGTTTATGAAAGGTAGGGAGAGTACTGAGTGGTTAACACAAAACCTCCGTAGCACACGTAATTTCATCCGCAAATGGGGACATATGGTTAAGCATGATGAATTGATGTATCCTATCATTCCACCTAAGTATGACGTAGGATTTGTTGTAGAGAATTGTGATACCAATATGTTAAAAGAATTAGAGCCATGGTGTAGTGATATCTATGGTGATTGGGTCGGACATAAGGGATATGGAGTAAATAATTATATAAAAGAAGAACAACCAAATACTCGATTTGATTTAAGTGGGAAAATACATTCTCAGCATATAGAACCAAAGAATGATGTAGTAGTACGGTTTGATGCACAAAAACTTACACCACAAAATTTTCAAGTATTAGTAAATTTATCAGAGATGCTACAAGATAGTGGTGAGCTGGGTGAAATGGAATATGAGATATTTAAGTTTTATATAAAATCGTTAGAAACTTATGAAAAAGATTTAATTTTAGTAAAATGACGTACTATTTATTATTGAAAGGTGATACCGAAAAGGATGTAATTTATGAGACAAATGTTCTAGGAGAAGAAAGTTTTGAAACATTTTACCCATCAGTTGGCTTTATGATATTACAGAGAATATTAAAAGATAAACCTGAAATCATAGAAACTATCGAAATTCTCGATGAGAAGAAAAATCCACATACCATAGAAGAGTTTGTTAATAAATTAGAACAATGGAAGATAAAAAGTCCTTGACTTGTATTACTTTTTTGTCGTATATTTAACTGTAATTTAGGAGATTACAAATGCCTACAATAAAAGATTGGAAAGAATATGTTGAGATGGAAGAACAATTCGATATTGAAGAAAGTCGTAAAAAAGTTCTACATAAACAGAAAACTCATACTAAAAAAGAGTGGGATAAATTAGAAAATAAATTAAATAGAAAAGGTTATGAAAAAAATGGACATAATAAGAAAAGGGGAACTAGTAGGCGTACTACTTAGTTTTCTACTAATATCATGTGAAAATGTATTAACATCAGCTGATAGTAATACTGAAAATTTGTCTTTTGATATGAGATTACCAGTTGATGGTAATGGATATTATCACTTGACTGTAAATAGGAATACGTGGCAGACTTTACATAGAGTGTCTGGTAGTGTGGTTACAGAAGATGGTAATCCAATAGAGTTCTTTTGGGTAGAGTGGGAGTCGGATTTATATTGGTATCTTGGGGATACTTTGGGTTACATTATAAATAGACATCTTAATGATAGCGGAGTTTATGTGTCAGTAGATACTTCTTACATGATAGGATTCAATGGTATGGAAGTGCCTACAACAAACATTGTTAGTTATAGTAACAGTTACGGTGAAGTAAATAATATGATAGCACCAGTTAGAAGTATGATTGGTGATACTTTAACATTAACAGCAATTTGGTATAAC
>Ga0080013_1001048_pt1 | contig 37511 bp, 52 predicted proteins | sample ETNvirenome_6_85_FD_69236 | JGI IMG/M metagenome (GOLD analysis project Ga0080013, IMG submission 69236) | Marine viral communities from the Pacific Ocean - ETNP_6_85 (SPADES assembly) (version 2) | ecosystem: Environmental > Aquatic > Marine > Oceanic | place: Pacific Ocean | collected 2013-06-19
TGCCTGACTGCTTCTTCAAAATCATCATCATAATACTTGGACTCGTGCTGCAAGACTGCCCGATCGCCAAATTCTTCACGCACATACAGTCGATAGGTCATGAATGAAACCGCGCATTCTTTTCCACCTGCTCTGCCCATGAACGTGCGTACCAGACCTTCACTGCCGCTTCTATTCTCTCATTCTCTTCTCTCGACAATGGCGTGGGCTTTGCACGCAGGCGCACCCTGGTGCCATCAGAAGTCTCCCAAATGCGCATCCCATGCTCACTGCCAAGATATTTTATCGTATGCCCCTTCAATCCATCAGTATGCGCCCACCAAATCGCTTCTTCTTTAATCTTTCGTGGGGTCAGCTCCAATATCAACTCCAATGCTGTAAATCCGGTATACGCATCCTGTTTTATCATATGCTCTCCGATACTGTTATGATGGTTTTTTCATCGTCAGAAATTTCTCGCCAAACCCGCAAATCGTCCACAACAGAATCATCGGTATACACGACCTGGTTCATCGCATCCAGTACCGTTTTAGCAAAATTATCCAGATCCCCACGACGCTTTTTCTGGATGATTTCTATATCTACAGCTACAATACCATCCATCTTTTTCACCCGCTCAGTACGCATTGCCAGTAGTGCATACTGCAGTATGCACTTCTCCTGCTTCTTCGTCTTCGTTGGGGTATATGCCCCATGTTTTCCCACTCGCGCTCGTGCTTTTGGCACCGGAGCGCCAGGAACAACTATCCTTACCCACTGCTCTTTGATATAGCTCATATCAACTCCAACTGGTGTAATGTCATGCATACGGCGAATCATTTTTTCCGCGCCACCTTATATGGCCTATGCTGCAATTCCCAATAATACCAATACGAACCGCTTTTTATTATTGGTTCTCCGTCATTTTGCATTAGATGTTTTATGATGGCTAACCCTTTTTTTGTAATCGTTGGTTTACATATGCTCATATCAACTCCAGCTGGTGTAATGGCGCATTTGCCATCCTGTTCTCTGCCAATTCCACGTATTCTGCGTTTATCTCTATGCCTACCCATTGCCTGTCTAATTCTTGCGCTACTGCTCCTGTTGTTCCCGACCCGAAGAATGGGTCAAGGACTGTTCCTCGCGGCGGTGCACCTGCTAATATGCAGGGCTTTATCAGGTTTGGTGGGAAGGTTGCGAAGTGAGCGCCTTTGTATGGCTTTGTAGAGACTGTCCATACGGTACGTTTGTTTGCTTTTGTATAGTTTCTCTCAAGGCCTGTATGGGGCTGAAGCCCAAACCCTTCTTTGTGGTATTTTCCGTTAGACCTATTCCTTGTTCCGTAATTTTCTTTGGAAGGCTCTTTTATCGCCTCATTGTCATAGTAATACTTCTGGCTCTTGCTCAACAGGAAGATGTATTCATGGGCTTTTGTTGGCCTGTCGGTAACGCTTTCTGGCATCGGGTTTGTTTTGTTCCAGATAATGTCAGAGCGCAGATACCAACCGTCAGCACGCAGGGCGAATGCGACCATCCAGGGTATACCTACAAGGTCTTTATTCTTAAAATCACCCTGTCTGTTTACACAACGCTCTCTTGGGTTGCCATAACCTGCTCGGCCGCCTTTGCTGGCCTGTGAACAGTTCCCCCCATAGCTGTCTCCTAAATTGAGCCATAACGTCCCATCATCGCGCAGTACCCGTTTCACTTCTCTAAACACTTCTACGATTTTCTCTACATACAGTTCTGGCGTTTCTTCTAAGCCTATTTGCCCATCTACGCCATAGTCTCGCAATCCCCAATATGGTGGTGACGTTACGCAAGTATGTATAGATTGGGCATCCAATGTTTGCAATTGCTCTATGACATCACCCTGCAATATCATGCTTCAAACTCCTTATCACAATGGGGGCAACGCAAAAAAATAACCTGCGCAGGCTCTGCCACAGGCTTTTCTTCCACAATACCAAACAATGTCAAGATGTCACTAACTGACGCGCCATCAAGCATCCTGTCAACGATCTCTTGTGCACGACGCTTCTGTTCTCTATCCATCCACAAATGCGTCAACGCTTTAGCGCCTGCTCCTACGTACTTCACCATCTCGTGATAGACATCACCAATCTCTACAGGGTTGATATCTGTTGGGACATCGTAAAGTTGGTCAAGGACGGTGTAGTCAAAAAAATACAGGGCATCCAAAGCGATACCATATACGGTATGCCATTGCGATGCCCTGATACGTCGGTGGGCAGTCCTTGAAGACATCTTTAGATATTCAGTGCAAAATGCTGCCCATGAATCACAACTTAATGCTACCCACGCATCTTTCTCTTTTAAATCTGCAATATATACGCCCTGCTGCACGGCACTGGTGTCTATGGTGCGCCCTAATGCCCTTATACGCTCCACAGTTGCTGTTATCGTGCCAATGGTGTTTACGTCTACCATTATGGATGGGGGATCGATAATGTTCACGCTACCCCCTTTACTGCTTTGACAATATCATCAGAAGCGGCTTTTAGGGTGTCTACAATCGTTTCTAAGCCCACATCGTGCACTTTGCGGTCTAAGGCACGCCTTGCTGCCTGGTCGAGTGTAGCAAACCACATCTTGTCGCAAGCCATCCCTTCAGGGTTTGGCTTTTTTGCCGTTGGTTTCTTGGGGCGAAAATGTCTCAATTCCCAACAATCAGCCATGCGCTCAATTTCTACAAGCCCGTCTTCAGTTCGTATCATTAGAGACTCCCTATGGCGTTTAAAACCGTCTTTAACGAATCACCCACGAAGCCACGCTCTGGATTAGCGCCAAACCACCGTGCCTTGCCTTCTTCTTTCCATACGTGGAATTTCTGCTTACCATCAGGTGACGAGTAGAACATGCCACCATTTATCACCTGCCTGACATGCCGACACAAAGATTTATGCCCGTTAAACCTTCCATGATGACACGTACAGGTCATCTCTATCGGGTCCACTTCGTAAAGGATCATACCGTTGGCTCGAAAGTTTTCCTTGCATCGATTAAGGCTTTGACCTTCTCAATAGCGTAGGATGCGTCAGACTTTGAAGGCGCACCGTCTACGAATGCGGCAAACCTTGCACGCTCATCTTCGGTCAACAACGTATGGTTTACCAATGACTTCAGCAGCTTCATCTGCTTTTCCGTTGCTGCATCAGATGATTCAGACTCTTCTTGACCACCACTACCACCCATTTCGTCAGCTGCTGTCATGCCGACATTCGTGGCAAACCGCAATGCCCTTGCTACCGCACGAGTCTCTGCCATACGAAGCCTATGGGGTGCTATGCCACGATTAGTCGTCTTGGGGCTTGCATCCCCCGTGCCTTGAAAAATGCCCAGAGAAGTCTTTACAATGGCATGGACGATGGCTTCGTCGCCATTCTCTGCATTCGGGATCTGCATCACTTCAGTGGTTACCGATTCCAATCCCTGCTCGTGAGCCAGGTTGAGCAGACCTTCAAAGGTCACAAAATCCTTGCCCTGCAAATTGATAATGAATTTCTTGTCAACCATTTTTCTTCCCTTTCGCTAAGTTGGCTTGCCGTGCCATAAATGTTTCCAAATCTGTTACATCGATATCCAGCAGGTCATCCCCGTCAAATAGCCCCATCACACCCATGACTACTTTGCCCTTCGTTTCTTCTGGGCCTATCCTGTCATCGGTTTCAATTTCTAATATTAGAATATGTTTCATTGTTCTTCCCGTTGTTTTTTTTATGTCACTGGTACATTGCTCTCACTTCTTCTGGACTCATATCGTTACCATCAGGCATCGGAGTCCACTGACCATGTTTTGCGTAAGAGATCCTGCGGTATGCTTCTTCTCTTTTCTCTATAGCATCACAGGCAATAACGATGCTATCTTCATGAAATTTGCTGACAGTACATGCCATACCACTGCTGAGATTCTTATGGGGATGCAAAAGACTGATAAACGTAGCGACCGCTTCGTCAGCGATCATTTCCATACGCTTACGGTTTGCTTCTCGTTGACATCGCATATCAATCCCCTATGAGCAAAAAGATAGCCCACAGCACCAACAGGGCAATGTAACTGCTCCGATGGTGAGTGGACTGGTTGTTTAAGGAAAGTCGATTTCGGTAGTTATGCATATTCATTATGCACTCTCAATCATATCTGCAAGTTGGTGGAAATTGTTGCTGTAAAGAGATTCTTCGTGAATCCATCCACGCTTCACTGCCCGTTCTGCTACCATCTGCGCGACACCCCTGTTTATCGGTATCGTTGAATGCGCCACGCTTCTCAGCGTATCAGCGTCTTGCTGTTTCTCATTCATCTTACTTCCCCTTAAAAAACTCGCGCCGACATCTTGGACAGAGCGGGTTAGGCTCTTTGGGATGCCGACGCGATATTCAGTTGCCTACTTACTCTGTCCGTAGGCAATAATACTACATCTATTTACGTATGTCAAGATAAATCTTACTCTTTTTTCACTTTTTCTTCCATCGACCACATCGGATGCAACTGCCAGGTGAAGACGAGCCGGCCACGAAGACCTTCTTTTTTCGCATCTATCAGCTGATCGACAAACAACTGCTCAGGCAAATAACCCACCAACCGTATCGTCTTGTTATCACCCTGACATGTCTGGACGATATAATCACTTGCCCCTTCTCGAAAGCCTGGTTGCGCGAAGCAATAGCTCGGACACATATTCTGCGTGTATTTTACCTGTATACGCTTGCCGTGCCAGATGACATCATAACCATCGTCTATACCCGTCTTCATAACTGTCGGAACACCACCAACTCCTGACCATTCACGAAAAGCTATCTCTCCTGCCATGCCCATGATGCAGTCTTTTTCGTTGTCAGCACCGCAGTATGTAGGATCTGGTTTGCCATTGCTGTCTTTCATCTTGTTGGCGTACATCTCTTCACCTAACCGTATGGCAAGAGCACGTTGTGCTGATGTTAATGTAATGTATGTCGATGTCATGGTGTCATCCTTGTATCGGCACCCATATTTCCTGACCTTTTGGCGTATTCTTTCCGCTTAACTTGTATTGCTTATGCCTGATTTCCAACCTATACACCATTTTGACACCCGCTTTCATCTCTCGCCCAAGCAGACCAACCAGCATCCTTACGCTGTAAGCTGAATATTTTCGTGAGCGTTCATTGTTATATTGTATGACCGCATAATGTATGGTACTACGATTCCATGCCCATATCGCTTTATGGGGGTCATCTTTGGCAACATACCTTTTTGCACTTGGCGGCACGTTAGATTCTGGCAATTTGGGGGTTTTTATAAAACAGATATCGCCTAAATAAGCAGGGGGACCACATCCATACATGTCCATATACTCTGGATGAATTTGCACTGACCCAACACGCCAACCACGCTCAGACTTCTCCCAAAGCATATCTCCACGTTCCCAAGATTTCATAGACACATTTTCCCGTAGGAAACATCTACAGTGTACTTACCATCTTCTGTGGTATGTAGGAGTACGAACCAGTGTTTTGATGTAGCCTTTTCTTTAAACAACCAGTTTTTAAAGTGTGTGCGTCACGAGTTATGAACTTTGATTCATACTCTGTGAGACTATCAGCCCGTAGTGGTAAATCGGTCTTGCCTACCCTGATATTGAGCCACCCACCAAGTGAACCCGATTATGAACACATGCCCTTAGCTTTCCCACCCGACCGAAAGCTGAATTGCTCAGAGTGGGCAGACATCGCGCCAGGGTGCCGTTTAACGTGAGCGTGCACATATCACGGTGGAATAGCCTTCGGCAAACCAACTACAAGTCTGGCTTGCTATGAAATAGTTTTTGTCGCAACTTCCCGCGTTGCTTTGTGGAGACTACCATCACTGTCACCTATAAACAAAAAAAGCCACGACTATTCGCGTGTTGTCCATTCGCCGCAAACATCGTGGTTGTAAGTCACAGGCCAATTTGCCCATGTGATATGATTGTTCTGTGGTAGTCGTGCTGGCATTGGAGCATAGCGCACACATTTACCAACTGTGCCGTTTTTATCTTGACCTACCCAATACTGGCATCTTTCGCAGGAGTCTATATTGTCCATGTTTCCCTTTACTACAAAAGAAAGCCCTGATGCTTTTGGCTTGCAACCAAGAGTGCATCAGGGCTTATATCGTGCTGCTGTGTAAGAAAAATAAAGATATTGATTCTTGGCTGCAAGTACTTTAATTATACTACCAATGTGGCTCATACGTCAAGAGCTTTCTTTACAGCCGTGAAACCACGATTGTAAACCCGAAGTTAGAGTGATCTTGGATTTCTTTATCTATCAATTCTGAGTACCTAATCAACTTTTCTATTTATTGGACACCCTAATACATAGAAAAAAACAAGGCTCATTCGGATTTACAGCCGTGAAACCACGATTGTAAACCCGAAGTTATGTGACATCTTGCTCAACACCAATGCCAGAGGCTTTATAGAATGTTGGCAAATGAACGCGGACGAACTTTCCAACCCTAAAAATACCAGGTATGTTATTATGCCTGCTTTGTTCGTAAGCATAGCTGTCTTTTACATCTACGATCTTCGCCCACTCTCTTAGGCTGACATTTTCCCGGTGTGCTAATGTGTCTTCACTGCGTTGACCGCGCATAATAGCTCCTTTGATAAAATGAACCTGACTGATACGTTGCATGTTTGCGCGAATATAAAGAAACCGTCGCCAAGGTCAATAGCTTGGCAACGGTTTGAGTTTCTTTCTTGTTTGCCCACTTAATATCGGAGGAGCAAGCAGGAAGTTTTGTTGTTTTTCTTGTTTGCCTACTTAATATCGGAGGAGCAAGCAGGAAGTTTTGTTGTTTTTCTTGTTTGCCTACCAATTTATTGTTTACTGCGCCCATATTGGCACCTGTGCGATGTTTTTGCGTGCTGTCTCGGTAACTTGTAAAACTTCGATAACTTCAGTAACTTCTATTTTGCTCACTTCGCAAGGGAATTTACATTCTCCAGGGTTTTTAACACCATCCACCGCTAATTGAGACAGGCTACTTGCCCCACTCCAATACCATAGTCTACGAGCTTTTAGTATTGTTGCTTCGTTGCCATCTCGTTCTTTGAGATACCCTGCAAATACACCAGCAGAATATGTCCTGACAATGACATACGGCAATCCATCCATCTTTTCTGCTTGAACAGCCATGTCTTTGCGCGTGTATTGCACGCCATTAATCGTTACTTCATCAACTTCTGTGGTCATGTTCTCCCTTTTTTTTTTCAACCATAGCCATCGCCATTGCCATAGCCATTGCCATAGCCATCGCCAGTGCCAATGCCAATGCCATCGCCAGTGCCAATGCCATCGCCAGTGCCATAGCCATCGCCAATGCCATAGCCATAGCCATAGCCATTGCCATCGCCATAGCCAGTGCCATAGCCATTGCCAGTGCCATAGCCATTGCCATTGCCATAGCCATTGCCATTGCCATAGCCATTGCCATAGCCATTGTTTACTGCGCCCATATTCTCCCCTTTAATAAAAAATGCGATGTGTGAAACCGGAGCAGTGGTCAGTCGGAAATAGGGTAGTAAGCAATAGGATGTTGTCGCATTCGGAATATTCGGGTGTTCAATGTAAAAGATTCGGTCATTAGGAATTGCTCAGTTTTGAGTACTGGCAAACTCATGGCATTTACAGTGCCGGTCTTGCAGGAATCGCACCTGCTACCTAAAGTCCCAAGAACTTTTGCTCTACCTATATGAGCTAAAAACCGATTGTTGATACAGTTGCAACGAATCATCCGGTTGACTCTCCCGTTTTAGGTCGGGGCCACACCTTGCGCTCCTACGCATCTCACACATCGCAATAATTATAGACTCAGCCGATCATCTTCAATATCGCCAGCAGAATAATCATCCATCACGGTATCGTTGACATCTACGGCAGTCTCCCAATTTGTTTGCTGAATAACCGCATCCACCAGGCGCAACTGCCGAGCGTGCCAATCATATGCTTTGGTGATCTCTGTGATAGACACCAACGGAACCTTTGTAACGATTTCGTCAATATCGTCTGTGACTTTTTTCCGATTAACACCCACTTTAAACATCGATTCTTCCGATAATGGGCGCAACTGTTCTACTTTTTGTTGCAATTCCTTGCGTCGCAACAATGCTTCTGCTAACCGTATTGTAGCCATGTTCTCTTCCCTTTCGTGGAAATTATAAAAGACCAAGAGCAGCACCCCATTCTATCATTGCGTTGTGCCGGTTCAAGCGTTCTGCTCGCAACAACAATTCTTTTATATCCGATTTTATGAACTGGCAATTAAGGGTGTAATCAACCCCGTCTTTGGGATCGTCGTCTTTCAGGTGGTCAATAAACGTACGTATCATAGACATTGGCGGGAGCAAACCGTTATCCTGAAGCATAATCTCTTTCTTCTTTCTGCTCACCATTATAGTTCCCATGTCATCTATTTCGTTTATTTTGAAACCCCTATACGTTCCCAATGTGTGCAAAACATCATAACCCATATTTGCTCCTATAAAAAATCCCGACCATTAGAGACTGTTCAGTCATCGTTAGATTCCTACTATGTCTCTAACAGTGTCGAATAATTCGACTTACGACTCAGACGGCAACCAATAAAACCATCATCCAAAAGGTGCCAAATCTTATGACTAAGGAGCACAAGATTTGGTCAGGTCGTATCGGGCTAAAAAATACCGCAACATCTGGATTGCCACCCGTCAAAGGTCGCAAAGATGTGCGGTATTTGTGATTGACTTTTGACGGGTGGTGTTGTGCTTCACATTCAAACTTAGTCCTATATCTCCATATCGTCAAGAGCTAAATATCTCCTGTGCAAAATTATAAGGGCATTGACCCGACAAGGAAAGCCAATGCCCCAGGCAAGCCCTAAAGGGAAGTAAAGGGCTATTCGTCTATCTCAAAATGCGGTGCATCAAAAAATTTAGTCTCTTTAGTATCCCAATCCATGTCCCAATCACCACCCCAAAGTATCGGTATTCCCATCTCTTCAGCAATACCCAATACATATCCGGCAAACAATATGAAGCGTTCTCGATTATCCCAATCAATCGGATAAGGCACCACATCGACGCCCAGACTCGGAGTCGTATTGTGCGCACCATTAGGGTATCTTATCTTAGACTGTCCCATGTCATACAGCATGTCCTGGCGTTCCCGACGCCGATGACCTTCTAATACCGAACAGTCAAACGTCCTGACAACTTTAGTGAACAATCGCTGTAATCTCTCGTCACACGATGACAACTTGTCACTGCTCTTTGTTCCAAAAGAAGGCATTTACACATCATTTCTTTAAATCATCTATTTGAGCCTGCAAACTGGTGATCTTCGCACCCTGGGAAGCGGTCTTCACTTTCAATTCTTCGGTAGCATCTCTGGCTTTTTCCTGGTAATCTTTCATCTCTTTGATATCGCCACGAAGGTCATCGAGGATGTAACCGAACAGCAACAACGCCATGAGAGACACGCCCTGTAATACGTTGTTCACTGTGATCTTTTCAGCCATGCGACCCCCTAATACTCTCTGTTGTATTTCTCTACCAACTTCGCTGCGTACGTTATTATCCACCAACCAGCACCCAGAAGAGAAATGATAACCCAGCAATAGTCAGGCACCATGCACAAAATCGCATTGACAGCACCCTGCTCATCGATGAATCCCGACTCTTTGAGATACAGATACGCGGTAGCGACAGGGGCTGTGGCACCACCTGCTCCTGACCCCCCTTTTGATGCGTCCTTAAGGGCATGTGAGTGTGACCTTGCATCCAGTTTCCCTTTGGGCTTTTGCTTGTATACGCCACGTTCTTTTCTTCCCTGTATGATGTTTTCGAGACCATCCCATTTGTCTATCTGCTCACGGTAATAGTCTCGCTCCATGTCCGTCTTCGCGTTGCGCAGGCTCCGTTCCAACTCTTCGCGTGACACGCATCATTCCTTAGCCACGACTTCATACTGCCGCACAAACTGGTATGCCGTATTCGCAAGCGCACCAGCAAGCGCACCCAACAGCCCAGCAGTAACCACATCAAGACCCTGTGCTACCAATAGACCCGTAACACCCGCCGTAAAGGTAGAAAAGCCACCACCCTTTGCGCTCTTTATCACCCCTGCTTTGTCCAACAAAAAGCGTCCCACTGTAACGACGTTTTTAAGACTCGGCATATCACTTTCCTTTCGGTGCTACATCTGGCGTCTTTTCTTTCATCTCTCCAAGCATCTCATTGTAAGCAACAATCTGCCCTTGAATATTTGCCCATGTTGCATCAGATTGCGCCAGTGCACTCAAGCGTTGCTGTGCCTCTTTTTGTAGCTCTTCAATCTTACCTGCCAATGTGTCTTTGTCCATGATTTCCCCTATCGTGCAGTTTTAGCATCCACCACTGCCTTATCCTTTTCAACATTCGTGAGACTGTCCCACGCACGTTGTCGGTCCTTCTCCACACGAATTGCCGCATCTGCTGTGGCGAGTCGCTTGCAATAGTCGGTCACTGTCTCGAATGTTCGATTGCCTTCCCCATCATCTATCGAGCGTAGGGGCAGTGCGTTTGCTTCTGCATCTGTGATGTCGAATGTTACCGTAACATTTGCCATTGTTATACCGCCTCTGGTAAAAGTTTGCCACGTAAGGATGGCACGTTGTCTTCAAGTTTTTCGCACAAATCCATAACTTGCTCATACAGTTGCCAAATGCCACCACCCTGCAACGAGAACATGCGCTGGATGTTTAGAAAATCACCTTCACTACTCAGCACTCCCACACGCTTCAAATCGTCTTCGTTCTCTTTTACGTGCTTGTCCCATTTGCTCATAATAATTCCATTATCATTATGCGTCGCACGTTGCATTGTGCGCAACAACCCCACATCAAACTCATTATCAAGCGCTGTCCCATCAAGTTGCCCACCCGTAACATTTGTAGCATGAATTGCGCCATTGCTCTTAATCAAAAAACGGCACGTTCCACCATTCGCAGTAGCGACAGAAAGCATATTTCCTGTAGCACCTAAATCTATGATACCTGTACCGCTTTTTAACCCTGCACGTAATTCTATTGCCGCAGTAGAAGAAGTAGTGTCCACAGTATCTTCAGTTGTAGCCTGTGCCTCAATTAATACTGTCCTCGTCCCAGCAGAAAAGCCACGAAGTGCTACCCCACCTTCTGCTGCGATAAATTTCTTAACATTCGCAAACGTATCAGTCTCTGCTGAATCCGTTATTCCATGATTTATCCCTGACTCTTGTAATGCCAATATCTCATTATCATTCGTGCCTTGATTTATCGTCAGCCCCACCGTCATATTGGCGTTGGCTGTGTCGTTGATGTATAAACTGCCACTTGAGTCGATGCGGAGGCGTTCTACGAGCGTGGAACTTCCATCTGGTGATGTGTTGAACACCAATCTGCCAGGCATATCCGTTGTGCCACCGGGCGTTCCGTCAACATACGCCAATATAGATGCGGCATTTTGGAACGACGTGTGATACCCCTTGAACGATAGACCGCCCAACAACTCACCGCTTGCAACGGCTGTTGGTGACGCTTCTGTGCCACCTGACTTCTGGAAGACAAGGCGCATATCGTGGGCGTCCGTATTTGAATAGTCGCTCAAATACACCTCTCCATACGTGCCACTTTCCACAACATCAAACTTGCCATCTGGCGAAGCCGTGTTAATCCCCACGTTGCCACTGGAGTTGATGTGCATACGCTCAGTGCCATTAGTCCACAATGCAATGGGTGCGGCAGCAGCAGCACTCAGCACCAATCCAGCACTCATATTAGAGTCTGCCTCAATCAATCCACTGTCTTGTATACGGCTTCCGCTTGTGGTGTATGAGCCACCATGCGCGTCGATGTTTATCGCACCAGCATTTGCTTGCGCTCTCAATCTTCCCACCGCAGCAGTTGTGCCATTGTCGTTAATAGAGCGCATTGCGGTAATACCATCTTGATCGCTACGTGCGTCTATCACACCGCCACCGTCAGGCGTTGCGCCAACAGCAAAGTTGCCACCCGTAATAGTAAAAGCATTAGCACTATGGGTGAGTAGTATATTGCCAGCATTAAAATTAACAACTCCACCACTTGCTAAAAACAAATCACTAAAGCCTGTACCGCTGGCTCCCAATGCTCCACCATCATCTGCATTGCTTAAAATTGCTCCCGTGACAGTAAGCGCACCACTTGCAAGCGTTCCAGCAAATGTCGTAGCAGTAGTCCCTGTTGCAATACTCATCACTGTCGTGTCGTAATCGTTCTTTATCGTGACATCATTCGTGCTACCCTGACCCGTAAGGATAAGCCCTTCTGTGGCTGTGTATCCCATCGCTGCGTTGTCGTTAATAGATGTGTCGCCTGTGGCTTCTACCGTTGTTCCTGTGATTACACCACCAGCAGTCAAAGACGTTGTTAAAGTGATATCATCAACAAACAGGTTTGCCCATCGCACACCTGTGGTGCCGAGATCATCTGTGGAGTCTAAATCACTAACAATGTTAGAACCAGATGTAATACCACCCGTATGCACAGATGCTGCTGTAAAGGTCGCCACGCCCGTAACACCCAATGTCTCGCTAATGGTCTGAGCACCCGTAACAATCAGCGTATCGGCACTTTCATCCCACAGCATAGACTTGCCACTCGTATCACCAAAGAACTTTACATCGACACCTACATTATCAACACCCGTTGTCAATGTGCCGGTATGTACTTTAGCACCAGAGATGGTCTGAGCACCGTCTTTGGTGACAATACCGTCACTGGCATCCGAGACATTTGCTGCGTCGATCTCTCCATTTACCAATGCCAACACCGTTGTCCAGTTGCTGTTCCAGTTAGATGCTGACGGAATAGCGCCAGCAACAAATGAATATGTCTGTGATATTGCTCCCATAGCGTTTACCTTCCTATTCCACCAATAGTGGTAAGGGTATCATCCCTAACAGTTTTCAGTTCTATGCGTTCTCCAAATCGAGAAATAGCACTACCAAAATCTATCCCCCTTGCCATCTCTTCGGCAGGGATATCATCAATTAACTTTTGTACAGATGCTTCAAAAGCCCTTCGCGATTTTGCACTAATAGCACCAAGTTGCACTGCTATTTTTCCCATTATACGCGGAGAAGTTAGTGGAATAGCTAATAGCATGGTAGATGGGCCACCAAGTAATGGGACTAAAGCAAGACCACCAGCAAAGGAACGTTGCTGCAACAATCTTGACGGGCCTGTTTGCAGTAACCCTTGAGACAATGACAGTCCTGCTGCCTGTGCTCCCAATTTCTCACCTGTGCGCTTTTCTAACTCTTCCAATGCTTCTCGACGTTTTTTTCCTGTAAACGTATCACCAAACAACCCCCCGGTCAGGCCTTCTATTGCCGCATCTGATGTTTTACCACCTTTTCCTGCTCGGACAGTAGCAAGCATCTGCTCTACCACTTCAGTTTGTTCTATAAAATCTTGGGCAAATTTCTCATACCCTTCAACTTTATCACCCAATTCCTTCCGCAAAATTTTACGTATATCTGTCAACAATGATTGCGATTGCTTGCCCCTTGTCAATGGTTGTATTTCATCAATTTTACTTTGTACCTGGTGCATAAGTTTCTGCACAGCAACAGGAGAATTGTCTGTTTGCTGCATCACTTTTGCGATAACATCGGCAACAGCACTTCTTTCTGCGTCCATCAACGATGGAAAATCACTGGTATCTATCGCTTTCTTGTTTTTAAAAGCGCCAGGCGTTCGCTGGGTAGTAGATATGATAACTTCACCGTCAGGCCCAAAAAGATCCACTTTTTTTCCTGCTGTAATGCCAAATCGTGGACTTTCTGCTCTGGATAAAACCAGTTTCTGAACACTCTCTAAATCGATTGGATTGTCGGGATCTTTAAATTTGAATTTTGCAACATTGGCTTCTGCTGTAAGCCTTCGTTCTTCAACTAAATCTGCTAATCCATCTATAACAGCTTGTGCTACATTTTCCAAGTCCTGCGGGTTATCAAAACCCTTTCTAAAAGCGGTAAGACCATCTGTGTCATTTTTGTTTGCAATATCAAACGCTTCGTCTAATGCCTTCCCTTTCCCGCCTGTTGTAAGTTCAAATGTTCCTTTCGCAATGTTTTTTGCAGTTTTACCTATTTTACTGCCAGCAATTTTACCAAAACGTCCAACATTCTTTAATACGCCCTTCGTCGGTGTCGCCATATCAGCTAAAATACCCAACACATCTCCCTGCTCGGTACGTTCACCGATGTCAAACATAGAAGCAACGCCTTCACCTAACTGTTGTCGCCCTTGTGGAGTAGTTGCAGCTTCCACAATATTGCCTACACCACCGATCATACCAGGCACATCCAAAAAACTTTTGAGCGCATCTACCGACGCATTGCCAACCTGCTCAACAGAAGGTGCCTGTTCTGGCAACAATGAAATATCGCTTGCTCGGCTTGCTATTCCCTGAACTGCTTGCATATTTTCCTGCGCAGATTTCTTTACTGATTCAGGGTTAAAAGGATTCGGAATTAGACCCCCTGACCCTATATTACTCAACGCATTGATTACATTGCTTTGTAGATCCGAACCCAGTTTCGTTGCTCCAAATTGCGGCTGTCCTGCCGGAATATCTTCACCAGCAGCAAGTCGACTCCCCGTAAGACTGCTTTCAGCACGTTGTCGTTGTTCTTCTGTTAATTGAGTACCAGAAGATGATGGAACGAAACCGTCATCTAATAATCTTTGCCGTTGTTCTTCTGTAAGTTGCATTTATAATCCCCTTTCATTAAATTCAGCTACTGCATCTTCATCTCCATCTAATGCACGTTGTTTTATTTCGTTCTCATCCATCGTTTTATAATCAAGGGGTGGTTCATCCGAAGAAGAAGAGTCATCATCAAGACCAGGAACAAATGTATAATCTGAAAAGATATCTACATCTAACCCACGCTTTTTTGCTCTTTTTTGAAACTGTGATAATCTTTTTTCATGCAAAGCTACTTGCCCATCATAGACACCTTTTGTGGTATTAAGAATCTCCTGCCGTTGAGCCTTAGTCAACCTGCGTGACGAATTGAAGTTTTCAATAATTTGCGTTGCAAATGCCGATATAGGCCCCGTTGCTTCAACCGTTCCAAATTCTGTTTCTCTTACAACACTGTCTGGATCGTGCATTTTCATAAATGCAAAAATAAGTGCTATATCATCAAACCCACTTTCGCCTTTTGATAATTGCACAACTTTAGTCATACTGTCCTGGGCTGATAGCATTTTTTCAGAACTTCTATCAAACTCGCCAATCAACTTGTCTTCTGCTTCTAATTGTCTTTCGCTGACACCACGAGATAAAGCATCTCTCTTCAAGGCTGCTCTATTTTCTTTCATCTCTTCAAGTTCTTGCACCACATCCATTGCTGATATCGCTTTGGCTCGGCCAATAAGAGCATCAAAATCTACCGACGGTTTTTCTGCTGACTTTCTTATATCCCGAACTTCAGTTTGTATTTTTGTGTCTACAGCAATTCTTGCTGCATCGCGTTGGGCTTTGTTGATCCGAGTCAGAACATCTAACCCTTGACCTTGCTGCCCTGCTGTTGCCAATGCTGTCGCTTCTTCTTTTGTTACTGGTCTACCAGGCTCTTCTCCCAATATCGTAGTAATAGGAGCAAAAGAACGTCCCTGTGTCCCTTCTATAAATGCGTCTGTAGCAGACTGCTCTTCAAGAATCTCTGCATCGCGCTGGGCTTTGTTGATCCGAGAAATTTCTGTTTGCTGTTCTTTGTCCTTAAACTCTTGAATTGATTCACTAATTATCGCTTCAAAGTCTGAGTCGGGGCGCGTCATAGACTTCTCCGTAACAGCCATACGCACTTCTTGCGGCAAGCCAGCAAGAAGTTGTCTCTTTCGCGCTTCTTCTTCTTGCCTACGTTGTGTGCGCGTCAAAGAATTTCTTTGCGTAGCCGTAGTGATGCCACTACCTATCGATCCAAGAACATCTAAAACTCCGAGTCCCATATCAATGCTCCATTATTGAAAAATGCTTCATCTATTACTTAGGTTTGAATCCACCTTGCGGATACCATCCAGGACCACTTGTCTGACCGTTTTCCCAACCACCTGGCGGACCGCGGAAGTTTGGATCACCCAAAGGAATACCACCAACACTAAATCCTCCAATACGATCAATCAATGAGTTTAGTAACGAACCACCAATACTATCTTTTAAATCACCCGTAGACGTTAAAGCCAATTCAGCCAACGCTTTGATATTTGCTGCCTGTCTGTCGGCATTTGCTTGGGCGATTTCTGCCTGGATACGTTCCTGGTCTACATCTAACCGTCTACTACCCAAAACCTGGTCTAAGTCCTGGCCGCGCTGTGTTGCCATCAACAGAGCATTCGATACGCCCTGATTAATGTCTTGACCACGTTGCGTCACATCTTGCGCACCTTGCTGAATAAGCTGACTGATATCTTGACCACGTGATATAACGTCCTGACCACGTGCTGTTACATCCTGACCCCTTTGCGCAACACCCTGCACACCTTCTTGGATCAACTGGTTAATATCTTGACCCCTTGCCGTTACATCTTGACCACGACCTGCTATGATGCGTTGCAAGTCCTGACCCCTTGTAGCGACAGATTGTCCAATGTCTTGACCACGTGCTGCGATGTCTTGATCGCGCCCTGCTGTGTAATATTGCAAGTCCTGGTTGCGCTCTGCAATTGCTCTATTGATGTCTTGACCACGACCCGTAATGTCCTGACCACGCTGAGACACACCGGCTTGTAAATCTCCCAAAGCCCTTTGGACATCTTGCCCACGTTGCACGACACCTGCCTGTAATTCCTGCCCTGCTCGTGTGACATCTTGCCCACGCTGAGATACTCCCGCTTGCAACTCTCCAAGTGCTCGTGAGACATCTTGACCACGTTGTGAAACACCTGCCTGTAATTCTTGTCCCGCACGAGTAACATCTTGACCACGCTGGGTAACACCTGCTTGCAATTCGGACTGAAGACGTGACAAGTCCTGCCCACGTTGTGAAACACCTGCCTGTAATTCCTGCCCTGCACGGGTAACATCTTGCCCACGCTGGGATACTCCCGCTTGCAACTCTCCAAGTGCTCGTGAGACATCTTGACCACGTTGTCCAAGACCCGTCTGCAATTCCTGACCACGCGATGTGATGTCCTGACCACGTTGTGAAACACCTGCTTGTAATTCACCCAACAACTGGTTGATATCTTGACCACGTTGTGCCGTTCCTGCTGTAAGCTCTTGACCTGCACGGGTAACGTCTTGACCACGTTGTGAAACACCTGCCTGTAGCTCAGACTGTAGACGTGACAAGTCCTGACCACGCTGTCCAAGACCCGTCTGCAATTCCTGACCACGCGATGTGATGTCCTGACCACGTTGTGAAACACCTGCTTGTAATTCACCCAACAACTGGTTGATGTCTTGTCCACGTTGCGATACACCTGCTTGTAGACCTGACTGCACCAGAGCACTTTGCAAGCCCCCAAGATCGAGAGCCTGCCCAACGGCACGGTCTCTACGTGCTTCCTGATTGGCAGAAAGAGCAAGGTCTTCACGTCCCTGTGCTTCACGTATCTTATTCTCTACAGCAATTCTGTCACCATCACGCAAGATGCCCTGACGTTGCAAGTCTTCAAGGCGTTGGTCTAACTGTGCTTGCTGGCGAATGTCTAAGTCCTGTTGCTCAAGTGCTGTTGAAGAAGCAAAAGGATCGTTGTTTAAAAAAGACTCTAACCGTGTCTGTAGTGCTCCTAAGACACCAGGATTGGCAAGTTGTGTTGCATCTGTCGGTAAGGCACCAATTCCCTGCCTAGCTCTTATCGTTGTTGTCGGTGCTCCAACATCATCGGGCTTGCTGAAAACATCTTGCCTTGCACGTACCGTTGCTGACTGTTTTGCATCTATCGGTAAAGCACCAACTCCCTGCCTGCCTCTTATCGTTGTTGTCGGTGCTCCAACATCATCGGGGTTGTCGAAAACATCTTGCCTTGCACGTACCGTTGCTGACTGTTTTGCAGCATAGGGAGCATCAAAGATGCCTAATCGATCTCCTATATCTACTGACCGATTAAAACTGTCTATGCCACCATGCCTGTTTGCCATGCTTTTAAAGTCTTCATCGCTAAATCCGGTAATCGGCTTGTCGATAGCATTTGCTTCTAAGATGCGCTGTCTCATATCGTCAGTTAATGGTGCTGTTGGCAAGGCATCCAAACCAATACGGTCACCAACATTTACTGTCTGGCTTGCAGCATCTGGCGCGATCTTGCTGGCTTGCAACCTGTCACCAACTTCTATGTCGCTTACCGATGCTCCTGGCAAGCCACCCAACGGGTTCAATTCTCGCAACTTACCCGTTGTAGAATTGAATATCGGAATATCTGGTGATCCTACAGCACTGATGGGAGCAAGCGCACCGCTTGTTGTGCCTGTTGGGAATGTTTCGCGCCCTGGTAATGCTCCTACTGGTGCTCCTGGCAATCCTCCCTGTCTTACTCGTGCTACGCCAGCACTTCCCTTTACACGATCAAGATTGCTTCCTTCAAATGGACGCAGGTCTGCTGGGGGTATATACGTAGTAAATTCTCCACCAGGCCCTTGCGTTCCCCAAGGTGTATTAAGACCAGGGAAGAAAGGGGGTGGACCAAAGGGGGGTAGCTCAGGTTGCCCTTGCCCACCACCAGGAGGCTGACCACCAGGAGGCGTTGCAGATGTATCACCACTGGTATCTATAGGAAAATCTACCAATCCTTCATTGCTGCGCCATTTCAGAAATTCAGTCAAGGTCATGTTGGGAGGAGGCGTTGCACCGCCAGGGGGTTGCCCTTGACCCTGACCTGGGGGTTGCCCTTGACCCTGACCTAGGGGAGCGCCGCTTGTTTCATTTAGCGGCATGGTAAATTGGGGATTGTTGGCGATCCACTCCTGTTGCTGTTGAGGAGACATCTTGTCAAAACTTCCTTTGAAGTTGGCTGGCAGTTCCTTCCAGTTGACTTGCGTGGGGTTGCTGGGGTCATTTGGATTGTTGTGCCAAGTGACATTGGGATCGTCTGGTCCTCCTCCTGTGCCACCAGCATTAGAACCATAAAAACCGGGTCGGATGTAGTCAAGTGGCAACCCTGTTTCGGGATGAAAACCTGGGGCCGTCTGGTTGGGGTCATAGTCGTCAATCTCATCAGGATCCACCCACTTTCCGTCCCACCAAACCAGACCTTCATCATCTGGTCCTTCGCTACCTACCTGACTCCAATGCAGCCCCGGCCCTGCCATGGGCACCTGGGTGCCGGCGAGTGACTCGTAAAGTGAATTGTCTTGTGTACCACCCTTAACCCACTGCCACACACCATTAACAAGACGTCGCACCATTCCTGGTGGTTGACCTGGTGGTTGACCTGGTGGTTGACCTGGTGGTTGACCTGGTGGTAGCCCCTGGTCTTCCGGTGGTCGGATGCCGGGGTCTCCCACGGGATTGCCATCAGCGTCCAGGCCCGTGGTCTCGACGCCCGGGGCTGCTCCGTTCCATCCGATAGGATGCCAAATGGGATGGTTAAGCCCTTCTCTTTCCATTCTTGTATGGTAGTCTGCGTTGCTTTCTCCTGCATAAGGGACTGGTGATCTCCCAGCCTCCACTTCATCTAAAAAATCAGGCATTACTTCGCCTGCACGGGGATGACCTGCTGGATATCGCTGACCACCGGGAGGCTGTTGACCACCAGGAGGCTGACCACTGCCTGGTTGATCGGAATAATGACCAGGCAATATTTCTCGCAGATACGGATCTGCAAAAGGTATGCGAGACGCATCGGGATCAGGAGTCCATCCGATAGGATGATAAATGGGATGGTTAAGCCCCAATCTTTCCATTCTTACGTGGTAGTCTGCGTTGCTTTCTCCTGGATAAGGAGCCTTCTCGTATGGCGTAGGCTGACCATATGTACCAGAAGGCTGAGCCGCCAGCCAATCACTCATCCAGTTATCCGGCCATCCACTGGTATCAACAGGCTGCTGACCACCGGGAGGCTGACCACCGGGTGGTTGACCTGCAGGTTTGGTCGAGACAGGTAATCCTTCATTGCTTTCATTAGGGCCTACACCCAATACACCTGTCGCTCCACCCTGCGCTAATCGTATCGCTCGTGCCAGATTGCTTTCATTGGATGGATTGCCGTATGTCTTAGGGCCTACACCCAATACACCTGTTGCGCCCCCCTGTGCTAATCGTATCGCTCGTGCCAGATTGCTTTCATTGGATGGATTGCCGTATGTCTTAGGGCCTACACCCAAACCTGCCAATCGGCTTTGTATCAAAGCTTGCCGTTCAGGGTCATTTAGATCAGCTTGTTTCTGCGCTTGCCACCTTGCGTCAGCTTGGTTTTTTTCTTCCTGCGTCATATAACCTGATGCAACGTCAGGATCTTTGATGTCAGTTGTCCTAACCTGGTGCTGTGGCTGTTGTACCTGCTTGTTCTGATTTGCCGCAAAGATGATGAAGTCGTTAAAGTCCATCTTCCCGTCATTGTTCAGGTCGCCCACCTGCTCAAAAGATGTGGGAGTCTGCCCAGGTTGCAAAGGTTGCTGTGCTGTCTGGTTTGCCAATGGGTTTTGTTGCCCAGGCGCAGATGGCATCGGTGGTGCAGGTGGTGGTGGCGGGGGTGGTGGGGGCGCAGGTGCTTGCTGTGGAGCAGGAGCAGGTTGCTGTGCAGGAGCAGGGTGCTGACCAATGGAATATTGGTAATTCTGCGGTCCGGGCTGCTGACCAATGGAATATTGGTAATTCTGCGGTCCGGGCTGCTGATACTGCTGATACTGCTGATACTGCTCACCTGTAAACCCTTTACCGCCACGTTGCTGAGTGTTGTATGCCATTATATTACCCCTGTTCCACGTTTATGCGTCTGCCCGATCTGACGATAAACACCTGTAAATTTACGGATAGAGAACTCTTCGGCAGATGTAGCATTTCGGTATTTCACCTGTATATGTGGGTCATATCCCAACAATAAACTGTCTACATTGCACACCAGAAGATCTTCAGCAGCAATGACAGATGTCCCAATCGTAAAAGTTGTCTCTATAGCATCGAATGTTCCTGACTGCACGACGACATCTGTGACTTCTGGATGACTCGGCATCGTAGCGGTAAACTCTATATCGTAATCTCCCACGATGTCTAAAGATGTCCTGCCATACAGCCACCGCTCCACTTCTGTCTCGCCCTGTGGTGCTGCCGATGATGTCTGAAACCACGCATCTATAACATTTGCTGTTGTGCCATCGTTATCACTGAATGTGGTGGGTTCCTGATCGAAGATATATCCATCGCTGATACCGCCGGTATATGGCTTGTTGTTCACTATCGCGCAGGTGTTACGAGCAAATCCGCTCCATCGGGGATAGAAGATATTTAAGCGGTAGTTGTATACCAGAATATTATTCATCGTTGTCTGGCCGGATCCGTATGGCAGAAAAAACCATACTTCGTTGCGTGTCGGATAATCACAGGCAAATGCGTTGTTTAACGCTGATTCATTGATATCATTCCAATATCTATCGCCATCCATACGTTCTGACAATTTCCTGCTGCTGTTACCGTCAAAGGCATAGATACCGTCTTCTCTCACATATACCTGCACTTCTCCAACTTCTGGTGTCGTAATCGTCTGTATAGAGAATGGTGCCACTGTCCCTTTTGCCTGTTTGGGAACTTTTCGGTATGGCGTTACAGAATTACCGGTAGGGACGAGAAGGTGTATGATATCGTCACCGTGTATCACTAAGAAATTGCTCATCTTCTTCAGACCCGTAACAATAGACCCTTGCTGAAAGAATGCTGTAGCATCCCATGTCTCGATGTCTGCAAGGTCGCTCCTCCATACCCTGTCTGTTCCTGACGACAAGTTTCCTGCCCATGCCCTGTTGTCCCAAAACTCCCAATATTTTGCTGTGGTGAATCGGCTGTTGACATCTAAGGTCTCTATATTCCCTGCTGCTGCTGTCCACTTGAAGATGATATCGCTACTTACTCCATCATGCCCAATCAATGTGCCGTTAGCGTCTGCTACTGACCACTTTTCCCCTGCTGTTATCGTTGCCGCTCCCGTCCTGGCCGTAAACCCTGTGCCTACTCCTGACGTGTCTTCATAAAAAGCACCACCCGCTATTGTCCATATCCGCTTAGTATCTGCATCAAACTTGTGCTGTCCTAAAGCATCTATCGTAGGAGTTCCAGCAATTACAGTGTTGAATGTCGCAGATCCCGATCGTTGCCGTGCAGAACCGTCAGGGAATATCCGCACATTCTCACCATCATAGATTTCTTGCAGGTGCAAGTCATCACTGGGCTTTGAAGCATTCCACCCATAAATCCAGGGACCATAGACATGATCTTGTCCGATGCGCATTAGCTCAACGACCCTTCTTGTACTGTAAAGGCGAAGCCAGGCACTGCTTCATCAGCTCGCCACATGCGATGTCTCTGGTCACCATCTTCGGCATCTGCATCTACCTTTATCCCTGCACGTACAGAGTCTACATATGCCAACATATCTTCCTGCTCACCCTGGAAGTCGCCAAGCTCTCCCTTGTATTTTGCAGATATGTAATATATCAACGCATTCTGTGTCCATGCTGGCATCGTAGCGGCAAGGTCTGTAGCGTCATCAGAAGATGTCTTATCGGCAATAAATGCGAAATACCGGTACCGTATCGTATCACTTGTCGTATCGGGTGTCGGATACAGGTCTACTTCCCAATACCCCGTTGTTGTGTTTATTCCAGAGACAAACACCGTCTGTGGTGTTCCTTCTTCATCTTCGTCAGGGTCTAACCGATCCACGACATCGGGGTCGATCATCTCCATCTTGAAATTGTCTGTAGAATTACGAAAAGACAGGGGGCGCATAACATCAGAGCCTAACGAATAAGTCCGTGTAGATGCCGTAGTCGTAAAAGAACTGTTCTTAAACAACCATCTCCACTGCCTACGCTCACACAGATCACGTAAGCCGATATTGAAATAGTCTCGTGCATTGTTGTTAAATGCCGAAGAAGAATCCGAGATGCCCACCCTGCGAAGGGCAACAGAAAGAACTTTTGATAAAAGCATATATAATCCCCTTCTTAGTCGTCAATTACCAACAATTCAAAGTCTACACTCACTTCAGTGATAGCGCCAGACCCTTGAGCTTCAAACCATATATCCGACTTCGCTGCGATAACAGAATCCGGCCCCCGTGGGATATAGCGAAAGTCTCCCAAAAGACCATCCCAATATAATTTCAAGCGCACACTATTAACAGCTGCTGAAGCATCATCAATATTTGCTCGTGTAAACATCCTGACATCTGCCGCTTTGTTACCATCAACGATGACATGCACACTCATCAGATAAGCCGTTTTTCCTGTAGGCACTGTCCATCCAGCAAACTGCGACTGCCCTTCTTCCACGCCTATCTGCAACAAGTCAGTACCACCACCACTGTTCTCTATCGTTACTGCTGCGGTATTTGCTGCGCCATACACTCCTGCGCTTGATACCCATGCGCTATAGATACGCCAAAAACTTGCCGTCGTAGCAGTAGAAGCATTAACACCATTCGTGGGTATAGCTTCGTTGAGTTCTGCAAAATTGCTGTCGATACCCTGAACTGTTACTTCTCTTGCGCCATTACCACCACTATCATCAGCAGCATCACCACCGGCTTTTATTCTCACCGTCGTAGCAGCAGACAAAGGCCATGCCGTAAACCCCAAAAGATTCACAAATTCAAATGACCCGTTAGGCACAGCACTGTTTCTGCCGGACTTATGCACCATCGTTTCACCGGTAATGTTCCCACGCTGAACTTCTACGAAATAATCCGTTGCAGGTGCCAAAGTATATGTCCTTGTATTTCCTGCGCCATCAGTGATTTTTATCATCAACCGATCATTTGTACTGTCTACCCATACAATAGAAGTATCTGGTGGGGGATCGGCAGGGGTATCTGATCTCGCTTCGATGACCTGCTGACCAAACATAAGCAGAGAACCGTCACCAGAAAAACCTGTAGCATCTAATATTTCAGGGTTCCTGCCAAACTGAGTTTCTTCTGGCATCTATTACCCCCTACATCGTTGCTGTGGCAATCTGCTCTTGAACTTCAGCATCGTTCATATTGTCCCACTTGACATGTTCACCGTCTAACCACTTCTGATGGAAAGCGTAAACAGCTTGCTCTCCCAACTCTACAATGTACTCAGGAGGCACCGGCAAGAAGTCTTCACTGTGCGTTGCACCACCAGTGGCCATTGCATTTGCTCTTACTTCTTCATCAGTAACCTTTTTTCTACGCCTTTTCGGTGCACCAATGGTAGGAGCAAGTCCAACCTCGCGTGCAAACTCAAGTTTTTCTTCTTGCGTTGCATTGTTCAGGGCATTCTTGATATCCGACATACTGATCTTCGCAGCAGGGATCTTAGGCAGTTGTTTAGAAGAAACATTCTCTACGGGTTCAGATACCCCTTCGATATCTGGCACTGGCACTCTGTCAGGAAGTCCCGTTGGGAGTGTTGCCGATGGGTTGAGTTGTGCTTCGATTGCTTCGATCTCTCCTGCTGTTTTTTCGATATCTATTTTTTTCTTTGCCACGTTTTTTCTCCTGTGAGAATATCGGGAGTGGCATTGTGACCACTCCCGATATTCTTATTATCCAAACATAATTGCAGCAGTGTTTGGCGAACCGGAATCGGCCTCTAACGCAAAGCCAAAGACAAACTCTTCTTCACCATCCCCCATCGTATCGCACTCACCATCAACGGTGTGTCCGATAACAGCATCAGCAGCAGCAACACCATCATCGGTGCGTACTTCGCCAATCGTTCCAGGCTGACAAATCTGCACCCAGGTGTATGGGGCCTCAGAGATGTCTACGGTGCCAAGGGCAATGGCAGCAACTTTAGCTGTCAAGCCAGAACCACCCGTGTAATCAATGGTATAGCTGTTGCCATCAACAGAGGCAGGATATAGGCATTCATTGACTGAACAATCCAAATCTACGATCTTCACGAACTTATACAGTTTGTTATTTACCCACTTCAAGTCTCCATCATCTGCAATACCCAGGCGTTGAGCATCGGTATATACAGCAGTTAATGCTCCACTGTCAATCTGTGCCAATGACATATCAATGTCCTTTCTTAGCTGATTGTGTGACCAACACCCAACCTGCGGGAGTTGTTCGTGGTCATCTGAACACCAGTGACGATATACGCCACTTTTGCGAACTGATTGCTCGGCTCTTTAAAAGGAGTCTTGGCAAAGTTCAAGCTTCGCTCGATCTTCAGGGTGATATACTTGCTGTTCAAGCAGTACAGGAGAGTAGATCCACAATCACGATCATACCATACTTCTGCATTGCGGAACATCAAGTTGTTGCGTGTTTTCTGCGTCCCGATGCCTTTACCATTGCGCTGTTCAATACGGGCATACCCTGTACCTTCAAGGATATTCTCATATTCACCAAACGTGGTCAGAGGCATTACGATACCGTCAGGTTGCGTATTACCTTCTGAGCTTGCATTATACAATGTTCCAAGGGCAATCAGACCATCATAGGAAGGAGCAGTCGCATTGTCGAAGTTGCCAATGCTTTGCGATTGGTTAGCCCACCACGATTCGGCTGAACGGTCGATCCCACCAACGGTATTGGTGGATGTTGCTGCGATGATATCCTGAAAACCGAGCATGGTTTTGCCGGCAGCAGCAGCAAAGATGGCAGCATTGATGGTATCACGTTGCGTGTTCATCGATTGCTCTGTCTTTGCTACCAACAGTTTTTCGGCATCTTCAGACTTCTTGTTCTCAGTTTCTTCCGTCATCGAAACGGTAATCGGGGTGGAGACATATCTGCGGGGATAAAACGCAGCAGTTATGCCATCAACAGCCGTTGTAGGAACTGTATCATACCCATCAAACCACGTAGATGCATTTGTTGCATATAAGAGATCTTCTTTAATCTCTTTGCCACCATTTTCAAATTCTACGCGACCGGCATTGCGCATCCATGCGAGAGTAGGATACTCGTCAAAGATGTTATCGGTCAAGCGTTTGCGATGCGCACGCATGGTAAGTGTCCACGCTGCATCCCAGGTTTCTGTAGTCTGTTGTGCTGCCATGATCGACTTCCTTGTTTAGAAGTCGAGCTATAGTTCAAAGCCGAGACTGCCCAGTCCTGCCTGTAAGTCTTCTCTCGTCAGCTCTCCCGTATCATTACCTACCGATGCAGGAGATGTGGACTGTGCCGGAGCGAGCTGTTGCTTGCTCTGTGTCCTGAAGGTGTTATTGGCATCAGTAACAGCCTGTGCTGCCTGTGATGTCTTGCCAGATGCCGCTTCATACGCTTCTGTGATGCTGTAGACTTGCCCGGTCATGGGGTTGACTTGTGATATCAGCGCCATGATGGGTTGTGTAAACCTGTCAACATCACCACCATATTTTGCTCTTGCGGCATTTGCTTCCGACAACAAAGCATTTTGCTGTCGCTGCTGAGACTGCTGCTGTAATGCCCAAAGTGTCTGCTGCATCTGCTGTATCTGTTCAGGCATTCCCTGCATTCCTGCGGTCTCTTGACCAATAACTTTCCTAACAGTTTCCAGTGCTGCTGATTGCTCGGGTGTCAGATTAGCAAATTCATCGTGCTGGTTGAGTTGAGCGATTGTTTGTGCTGCGGTGTTCTGCGCAAGAGACTGTTGCTGCTGAGTCTCTAAATCTCTCAACCGTGTAGCAAGTTCTTGATTTTGCCTGTCCAGGTCTGAGCGTACACTGTTTACTGCTTGCTGTGCATTTGTGACGAGTCCACGATACTGTTCAGGAACTGTGCTGACATCGACCCTTTGAAAGTCTATGCTCGACGGATCAAAAGTGTCTTGGGATGCTTCCGCAGAGTGTCGTGCACCGTCATCGCTCGAAGTTTCTGAATGAGTTTCGTCAGGCGAAGCTACCGTCTTTGTGGAGATCTCTTCGAAAAGACCATCTCCCATCGATTCGGCAGGCTCCGGCGACAAGTCATCAGAAGGTGTCTGAGCATCTTGTGCCAAGTCTGTTTCTGCCATGTTATAAAAAACCTTTCAGTTACATTTTTGCGGTTGATACTGCTTCTTCTTCGCTTATATGCCACGCACTGCCATTGTCGGCAATGTCTTGTTGCCGTTGTGCATTGGTTTGTTCGTGCTTCCATGCTTCGTGTTTGGTATTTTCGCTTCTGCTCATGCCCTTTTCTTTCCACCCTGTCTCTTCAAGACCATGCTCTCTCAGCTGACGTTGTTTGTCTTCAACAGATGAATATGTCAGCCCTGTCTGTATATCTGTATAGGGATAACCTTTTGCGGAGTATCCGACAGTATGTGATGAGTAGTCTTGTTCCATAACACCCCCACATAAGCATCTCAGCGTCTGTGGTAGGGTGTTTAGAGAAAAATACTGATCGATCTTGGTATTTCCGCATGAGCATTTGAAGTTGTATATAGGCATGTCTACCCTTTACTGTGCATTTGCTTCTACATTTGCCTGTACCGCATTTGCGGTGTCTTGGGCTTGTGACCGTGTAACAGAGATAAGGTTGGTAGCTTTTGACTGTTCTGATGGGCGCGTCTGCCTGCCCCTTGTGCCACCTTCTTGATTCATCAGCTCTTGATGTGCCTGGTTGTGTTGGTCGCGCACTCCGATAGCTTGCTGTTGCTGTTCTGGTAACAGCTGCTGAAACTCTGCGGTTTGCTCAAGCTCGTTATGTACTTGCATATGTGTCTGATTATCTTGCCCAGGCTGCGGTGGCAGGTATGTAAGGCGCGACAGATATACCACATTCTCCATCTGTGCAAGCCCTTGAGCATCTGGGCTAATCTCTGGCTGTAACATCTTGTCGAAGTTGACCTTACGGAAGGCCGTTCCGAGCAGTTTTACCACTTCTTTCTTGTTTGTAGGGAATGGCATAGCTATTAATCTGTCATACAATGCCAACGTGTCATTACGCTCAAGACTTTCATTCAACACCAGCATAGACCCTGGATCTATTTCTACGTCCCAGCGACCATCGAACCACCACGACTGCATAATCCCTGCTAAGAAAGGCTCCCCTTCTCGTGAGATATTTATGGCGAACTCGTTGGGAAGGAAGCGTTGATCTGAGAACATGTTGAACATATTGGTAATGCCCCAGCGATACGCATTTGCTACTGGTACTTGCATCCATTCCCTGTTTATCTCTGTAGCCGAAGCACGTATCGCTGACTCTGTAGCAGAATCGGCACCTGGTGCGTCTACCTGTATGATCTCTGCTTCGTAGGAACGGGCATCACGCTCCAAATTTACCTGGTCGATAGGTGCTGTGCCGAAATCGATAGGTTGTAAAGCGCCTTGCGGGTTGTTTACCCACAGCACTGTAGAGTCTTCAGATTGGTCGAGCTTGTCGGGAAGTGCCTGATTCGCTTCTTTCTCTGCTACATCTCCCAATACGATACGTTTAAACCTTTTCAAGAGATCTTGGCGACGTGACAGGCTGTTGACAATCAGTTGTTCGACATCTGCTTCATATGCCATCATCGGCTGACCATAGAACTGATCGGAGATGTCATAAGACATGGTGTAATAAGGAAATCCACCCGTTACCAGATAGCTGTTCGTCGCTTCACTGGCTACTGTCATGTCTTGACCCGTCAGTGGGTTTACCTGGCTGATGGGGTCATGGCGCAACATAGGGTCGGGAATATCTTCGATGGGCTGTTGTATGTCGTTGGCGAATACGATGCGACGACGGTGTACCCTGTCATGTATCTCGTACAAGAGCACCATCTTCTCCAAACTTCTCGCAGCATTTATTGCCTGGTCATCATTTTCCTGTGTATCGTTGAACTCGTGGCGCTGGTATATATCGCTTATCGCTTCGCCAAATCCTTCATCTTGTGTTTTTGCTACTGGGACGAACTGGTTGCGGAACTTGCGGAAGCGTGGATCTTTCTTTACAAATTCTAACGGCACAAACTGTCTTTCGATAACATCCATTGCCGTGTAGAAGTTGTGAGGAGCAACGAGTGGGTCTACCAACAGGTTTTTCGCAGATACCCAGCAGATATATGGAAAATCTTCCTGCATATCGTCAGAAGAGACATATGGTGCTACTGCATCGGCACCTGGTGGGTTGTAGCCGATCTTGAGATAAGAACGGAATGTAAACAGTGCTTCAAACATGCACTGGTGCACTTCTCGCTTCATCTGTGTTATCTTCATCGCCTGATTGCCAGCACGCTCTAACGTGTCTTCAGCATTTATGTTCTCATCGAGTAGTGGCCCTTCGTCCATGTGTATAAATATTCTTGGGTAGTTATACGCTACAGAAGCGATGAGCTTGCGCACCAAAGGATAAAACCGAGACACTTTGACGACATGTTTCTTGTCCATACCTGCTACGGAAAGGTCAAGGTTGTACCGGCAGAACAGTTCGTCCCATACTACGCGCTTTTCCTTCATCCACTTCTCGCGCTGCGTTATTTTCTTGTGCCACTGCTCTATCTCTTCAGTTTTCATGCCAACTCCATGACATTAAGTTCTGCCTGACGAGCACCTTCTATGATGTTTGCACCATATCGTAAGTCCGTATTTTTTCGTCTTACAACACCAAATCCCCTGCTCCACGTCGTATCTAATATCCTGCCCATCAAAGACAGACAATCTACCGCATCATCATTCTTACCATGTGGGAAGTGCAACATCTCACTGACGACATCATCAGTCCAGTGGGCATGTTTGGGAAAATACAACTTACCCATAGCCGTTCTTCCCCTGATACTCTGTGCTCGCTGTGCCTTGCTCTGGATACTCGGCAAACTGTTGATGTTGCAATAAACACGGCGCTCTTTCATGATCTGACGAAGAAATGGCCCTACCGACGACTCTATCTGTCCCCTTTCCCCTACCCATTCTAACGGTTTCCACTCCTTCATCATCGTAATCTGTACTTCTACCCACTCATCAGAAGAACTCTGCGCCCTGTAACAGTCCAAAACATATATGTTCGCTTCCTGGTCGATGCCGAAGACCATATGGACGGTATAGTCACCCCCCTTGTCTGTTACGGCATAGTCAGATGTCGCATATATCGTCAAAGAACTCGTCTTGGGACGCTCTTCGTAATAGTTTATCCATTCTCTGTTGAAAAATTCACCATCATCAGGGACAGGGTTCTGCTGATACATCGCACTCCAATAGCGGTTGCCACCCTGCGTTGAAAGGATTCTCCGTGTCTCTTCCAAAGTCTCTAAAGAATACCACTCCGGCCACAGTGCTGCTCCCACTTCCCGTCCCAACACATCGTCATACTCCGCAATGGCGGGCAAACGAAGAATATCCCACTGCTGACCACCATTTTTCATGTCTTCCAGCAATCTTCCGCTAAGATCGTCCTCATGCCATCGCGTCTGCACCACGACAATAGCGCCATTAGGCTGAAGACGGGTATAAGCAACAGTAGCAAACCAATCCCATACTTTGTCACGAATAAGCTCCGAATCTGCTTCCGCAGCATCTCTTATCGGATCATCGATAAGAAAAAGGTCTGCTCCCCGTCCCGTAGTGGCACCCTGCACGCCTACGGCCATGTAAACACCGTCTTTGTTGGTATGCCAACGGTTAGAAGCCTTAGAATCCTGTGCCAACTGCGTCTCGCTAAAAATCTTGCCGTATTCTGGATCAGATATCGTATTTCTTACTTTCCTGCCGAAATCTTCGCTCAAACGACCACTATAAGAAGCAGTGATGATCTGCTTGGTAGGATTTTTACCTATAAACCACGCAGGAAAATATATAGATGCCAAAGTAGACTTGCCAGAGCGTGGCGGCATAAATATCATCAACCGCTTGATCTCTCCACGCTCCACAGCCATCAGCTTATCAGAAATTAACCTGTGATGCGCAGCACATTCATACGTCGGCATCATCGCACGAGTAAAAGCCATCAAGTCATCACGACCACCCTGGGCATATATATAACCCTTCAACTCTGCAATCTGCCGCTTCAATGACTCGATATCTTCCATTTAAGAAAAATACTCACTTCCAATTAGTTGGGATTTTTTTCTTAGTCCAATTTCGCAGCACGCTTTGCCATCCCCACAGCAGGTACATTTCCACGTCCTACTTTATCAGCTAAATCTTCTGTATTAAGAGCACCTAAACGCTCTTTAAATTCAGACGGAATTAAATTATTATCGTCCATAAAGTGTGTAATTTCATGCACGATATCCTCTTCAAGTGTGCGAAATTTATCATCGGACAAAAAGTTTTTATTTATTCGAATTTGTGCACGTCCATCACCCATTGTTTGCAAATGAGCTGATAAATTCTTTTCTGATGCAAGACCTGCTTTTGGCGTGAAATCTTCTGGATCAATTAATCTAATATTAATACGTGATGTATCAATATCAGTATCGAAATATCGGTTCAAACGTGTTAAAGCATCTGTGAGCGTAGACCGTATATTTTCAATTTCATCAGCAGTACCACCAAAAATATTAAATTTAGTTGCTTTGTCCTGTGCACCACCTGTAGCTAAATCAGCTAAGGATGGTAATATTGACCGAGCAGAACGCTTTGCCATCCCCACAGCAGGATTCACCAAATCCATAGATGCCTGAGCAGGGTCGCTGTCATTCAACCCTAAAAAAGATATCAACGCATTAACACCAGAATTATCCGTAGATACCTTGCGACGTGGGGGCATTATAGGCATTATGCAGATTCCTTACGCTTCATAGCTTCAGCAACTGCCGTCAACTCATTCAACTCATCAACCAAACCAGAAGCATCCACATCTTCCAACTTATGAGAAACATGATGCTGCGTAACATGAGAAGCCTTCAAAGATGGAATACTCTTATCCATCATCAACTTAGCCGCCTGAATCTGCTCATTAAAACTCGGATACTCCCTAATCTCACTACCCTTCTTATCCACACTGACTCTTGGCTCACCATTAGCAATACGCACCAACTGTGCAAAACCAGCAGTCGCATCATTAAAATAACGCTGCAATGCCGTAACACTGCCACTGTTGATATACTCCATCAATTGCTTACGCTGATGAACCGCTAATTCCATTGCCAGCATCCTTTGATACATCAAGTGTCTTCCGCAATTCCCAATACACACGCGGATATCTAAACTCTATCTCAGCAAGTTGAACCAACTGATAATCTATACCCACCCTAACCCTATCATAAAGCTCTTTGCGTAAAGCACAAACACTACGCTCTGTCACCATATCCTACCTACCATGAAATACTGAGAAAATCGTTACCACTTCCATCACCATAAAGCCCGTTACCCATCCTTCGGTCTTGCCTACAGTGAGACAAGACGTGAACAATACACCGAATACCGATGGGGAACAAAAACAAATCCGGGGAACAACCCTATTTTACTCTGTACTGGGGGGGCGGGTAATTAAAATCGCTTCGATTCAATAGCAAATTCGCCGTGCCAGTGATCGTATTTGAACATTCATATTCGATCACGTGTTCATATATGAACACGTGACTGTTCATATCCGAACACATGACTGTTCATATATGAACACGTGGTCACATATAAACATGCTATCTCTATACTTTACACCGACTTGGCTATTTAGTCAATTTCTGGTAATTTCTCACCATATTGTTCATACACCTGCTCAACAAACATTCGATACAGCCTTAGCTCTGTTACGATATCGTCCAGGGCTCCCTTGAGAGACGGCGGCTTGACTAAATCAGGAACCGAACATTCCAGCGCACACGCAAGCTTTACGGCTGTTCCTGACGTGACTTTCGTGTTTTCATACACCACATCTTGAATAGTCCTGATATTGACGCCTGAATGTTCGGCAAACTCTTTAAACGTGTACCCTGTGGCCTTGTAAAGACGCTTAAATCCGTTTAGTTGGTAGGTTATCACATCACTTTCACTATATAATGAATAATCGCCTCGGAACATTTTTCTCGGTAGTTTACGGTATAAATGTATGAAATCAGGTTTAATCTGTCAAGGGGTGTAATATGTCTTGACCTACGTATTATATATACGTATATTGGCAAGACAAGCAATGAAAGCCAGCAGCATACACCAACAAACAAGGGGTAAACAATGAGATATTTACGCAACGCAAAACGAAACGCTCGTTTGATGACCTGGTTTTTATCAAGTGAGTACTGGCAATCTTATGAAGAAAGCATATTGTCAGGTTTGGGATATAGCGACCCTGACAGAGCCTCGCGAGTATATACAGCAGCTGTGGATGGTGATGACGGGTCTTTTACGTGTGAAATAATTGAGGACTGGCGCGATGCTGTAAGTGCTTGGGAGTTAGATACGGGAAATATAAGAATCGCAAATTGTCTCTGGGTTCACATCGACGAAGTAGAGCTTTGGCATTCTAATAATGGTTCGTTGGATATATAAAAGACAACAGCATACACCATAACAAGGGGTTTAAGATGACACAGCTGAATGAAATTTTTGGACGCCAGGACAGCCAGGGCAACATCGGTCTGTTTTTTATCGAATCGGGAGAACATGTAACACGGCTCGATTCTGACGGAATTTATCCAGTAGATGCAGATGTTTCGACAAAATACGAACATCCAGGGGGCATCATAATCACTGTTGGCGATGCGAGCCGTTTAGGCATCGAAATTGAATTTAAAGATAGGGGTTAACAGGCATGAAAACATGGGAAGAACGAAAACAAGCTTTTATGAAAAGACGGGCTGAAAATCAGGTAATAGAAGATAACCATGCAATTATAACACACATGCTGGAATTGATCTTGTCGGGTGAAAATACTGGCTATTACATGGGCTGTAATAAATTACAAGCTATTGTAGACCAATTAACCAGGGGGAAGAAAAATGATCGATGTGGTCGTGACTTGCGCTAACAAGTCACGACCTTTTTGTTGCGTTCACATTTAATTTAAAGGGTTTGTTATGATGCGTCAACTGTGCTTAAATCTTGCTTATGCAGTTCGAGAACTGAACCTTGGGTTTTTGCGATGGCATTTATCACGTATTGCACAAAAGTCTGCCCACCATTCTACGTGGAAACATAACGCTTGGAAATTGTTAGAATGGCTTAAAGATACTTCGCAGCTCCCGCCGTTCACCATCTTTGCCAAGGGCAACAAGAAACTTCCTTTCTGGTCTTTTTCTGTTTTGCCGATTGTTACGTGTCCAGGTGCCGGTATCTGTGCAACATTTTGTTATTCGCTTAAGTCGTGGCGATATCCATGTGCGTTTTTGCGGCAGGTCCAGAACACAATACTGATTTTAACGCAATCAAGACATTTAGTTGATGCTTTTTATGCATTGCCAAAAAAATCTATTATGCGTTTGTACGTGGATGGTGATTTCGATAGTTTAGACTCTGTGACCTTTTGGTTTGAGCTTCTGAAGAATAGACCAGATATACAAGCTTATGGATATTCTAAGTCGTGGTTTGAACTTTTGGGATATAAAGGAGACTTGCCGAAAAATTACAAGCTGAACCTAAGCTCTGGACATAATCACAGCAAACGAACAGAAAAACGTATCAAAAAGCTTTCTGTGACGCGTGGAGACTTTGTAGCATTGCCTGTGGAAAAGTCTGTTGTAGGAAAATATGGGACAACAGAATATAAGGCCAGCTTAAAAAAATCTGCTGTGAATAATGGCATTGACAAATATTTTGCTTGCCCGGGTAAATGTGAGTTTTGCGCAAAAGGTCGCCACGCTTGTGGCAGTGAGAAATTCAATGGCGTTTCAATTTTAATTGGTTTACACTAAACAAGAAGGAGTAAAAAAACATGAATACATATAAAGTAATATGCAATGGCTTGCGTTATTCGTTCCGGGCCAGCGACCAAAACCAGGCAAAAAGAGTGGTGACAAGCTGTTTTCTAAATCCACACAATGTAATATCGCATTCATGGTATCAAGTTGAGAAAAAAGAAATGTGGAAACGCGATTTCCAACTTGACGGCGAAAGACAAACCGTAACACTGACAAAAGTATCATAACAACCAAACAACACAAAAGCCTGGTCTCTATACAAGACCAGGCTTTTTTTATGTACGCGAAACTTTGCGCGATTGCTTTTAAGGCGTTCTTTTTGTTTTTCCGTATCCAACCCCATCCGACCCCATCCAACCCTATACAAACCATTTTAGGTGTATACAGCCTATAGAGCGCCTACAAGACCTTTTAACTTCAAAGGCAGGTTTATAATAGGGGGTTATTTGTCTATGATCAAACCTTCATCCTTTTAACCATGTCTTTACAACAGGTTTAAACAATGCCACATAAGCAACCTTTAACACAACACCTACAAATGTCTTTGACGTTATGTGTTGTGTTCTTACTGTGAAAATTCGCCAGCACACACGCTCAGGGAGAAAACAAGATTTTTCTTTGTCAATTGTCATTTTAAAACGCCTTTGATTGTGCCTGTATGCCAATGACGCTTGTGTCGTTGACATACAAAACAGCCTGTGCTATATTATGAGAGATTATACTCTGTGCAAATTAGCCGGGAGAATACTGTGCAAATTAACCGGGAGAATACTGTGCCAAAAATTGACAAGAGAACCCTGGGCAATGGTGGCCCCAAACCAAAAGACGGGGAAAGCGTGAGAATGTCTCTGCGCCTGGGCAGAAGTCTTATGGATCGCATAGAAGAAAAAGCCCTTGTGCAAAATTGTAGCAAAACAGAAATTGTGGAAAATTGCCTGAAACAGTTTGTGTAAAAAACAGAAACCATTGTCAGGTTAGCTACTTCTCTGGAGTAGCTAACCTGCGCTTCTTGCTCCTGTGCGTGCGGACTTTTGGCATCCCTGCTGTAATACTGTCACTCATCTCTTCAGCAGAAGACACAAATTTTACCTGCTGTGTATCACCCCCTTGGGCATCAAGTCTGTCTTTTAGTTCGTTGATGCGCTCTGTTAATGCTTTGACGGTGAGTGTTCGCTCCTTTAGGTCAAGGTCGATCTGTTGTTCTACCTTCTCTACGCGCTCTCGCATCATGCCCAACGCGGTAGGCTCGTTGCTGGTGTTCATGTCGCAAGCATCCCGGAGTTCGTCTCGGTATTGTGTCACCAACGCCTTTGCGCCCTGAAGGGCGCTCTCTGCCTTCTCTGCGTGTTTTTCTTGCTGACAGCTATAAACCCAATGCGCCCGCCTTTGCCGTTCCAAGCGTTCCACTATCGGGTGCACTTTGGCGAGAATGGCATCCCTGTCTTTTGCAGCCGTTTTCACTGATCTATTCCCAGATGCCAAAATGCTGTATATCTGCTCGTCCAACTCGGTCAGCGTGTCAGCACCCGTCAGGTCAACCGCTACCCTGTCTGACTCCTGCTGTTCTGCCTTCAACTCTCGGATCTGGTCATGCAACTCTTCAACCCTATGATGCAATGCTAATTCGCTCATGTCATCTCCCCTTTTAACAACGCCTGTGACTGTTCCCAAAGTTCTAATTCAGTTCCGTAATGATCTCTGATTCCAGACCCACGACGTTCCCATCTCCATTTAAATTGTTCAAGACCTTTTGCCTTTATCTGCCTGATTCTTTCTCTCGACAAATTCAACTCATCACCGATGCCCTGAAGAGTAAACTCATCACCATCGAAGCCAAAATACCTGCGAAGGATAAATGCCGTGCGAACTGGCAAGGTCTCCAATATTCTTTCTACCTGCTCGGTACGCTCGACACTCTCAACCACCTGGTCAGGTAATGGCGCATCGTCATAGATCACTTCGCGAAGTGATGGAATAAACCATTCTTTATTGCGATCCAAGCCTTCCCGATCGAAAGAAGAATATTGGTGCCGGTCGCCATCTTTTACCCTGTTGGAAGGGATTCTCACCATCTCACCACCGTTGGCACGGTAGCTAAACATTTTTTGCTTTACCCACCATACCGCATACGTGATAAACTTGTACCCCTTTTCGGGCTTAAACTTCTCAGATGCTACGATTAAACCCATATTCGCTTCTTGTATCAAATCTTCAAGCTCTATACCCGTCTTGTTATGGTATTCCAAAGCCATAGAATAAGCGAATGACATATTGTTTTTTACCAATTCATCAGGCGTAGCAACCCTTTCTTCTTCAACCGTCATTGGCTCGCCCACCATATTTGCCATGTACAGATCCAGAGTCGTCATGTCATCAACCTTTCATATGCCTGCTCATAAGACATCTTCTTGATGTTTGCATAGCACCGCACACAAGGGTTTTCTTTAATCTGCTGCCGTTGCATAGGCTTCATTGCTTTCTGGTGATACTGAAGCGTGTGAAAATCTTGTCGCAAATTTTCTGTAGGCATCTTTTTCTTCCCCTGAAGCATAAGTGAGATTAATAGTCCTAAAGACTACAACACCGTCATCATCGATAACACCAACCTTATAATTCACA
>Ga0080013_1001049_pt1 | contig 37495 bp, 41 predicted proteins | sample ETNvirenome_6_85_FD_69236 | JGI IMG/M metagenome (GOLD analysis project Ga0080013, IMG submission 69236) | Marine viral communities from the Pacific Ocean - ETNP_6_85 (SPADES assembly) (version 2) | ecosystem: Environmental > Aquatic > Marine > Oceanic | place: Pacific Ocean | collected 2013-06-19
GAGAAATATGACAAGAGGCGCCCAACCGCTGATGAGAAGAAGGAAATCGGGAAGATCCTCGAAGACTTTCGGAAGCAGGCGATCAAGCGCAAGGAATCAACGAACAACACTTTATACTATCAGGTGAAATAATATGACTTCAGGAAATGGAATTGATGTAGAGATTAAACAACAGGACATACAAGAAGTGATGAAGGGCAACGCACTTTTTGCCGTACAGGTTGAGAATGCAGCGATGCGACGCACGATAGAAGAACTGATTGCTCGTGTTCACGAGCTGGAGAATGGGGCAAGCGACAAGGAGGAATGATATGCCGAAGGTAGGAAAGCGTAAGTTCCCCTATACGAAAGCCGGGAAGAAAAAGGCAAAATCCTTTGCCAAGAAGACCGGGAAAAAGATGAAGAAGGTGAAGTACTAGGAGTGATCCATGCCCGTGATACAAGGCCGGACACGCGAACAGATACGACAGCATGTCGGTTACGCCCTGGGATCTCTCTATGTGAGCGCTGCTAGTGCAACTGGCGCGGTAGCAAAGAACACCCTTGTTGATTCAAGCCTTGTTCTTGGTGGGGCTGATAACCATATCGGGAAATGGATTCGATTCACGAGTGGGGACAATGATGGAGAAGTACGGCGTGTCACCGACTCGGCTATCACCAGCAATGTGACAACCCTGACGTATATGCCAGCCTCATCGGCGCAGACAGCTTCTACAAACACATACGAACTATGGGATGTTGCGTACAACCCATCAACGATTGATGATTTCATTAACCAGAGCCTGATCTCGGCAACAGGCAACGCCTATGATCCCATTGAAAACATTGAACTGCACGGAGATGGGAAGACCACGCGCTTTGATATTCCAAGTGATATCTCCATGATCAACAAGATCGAGTACAGGGACAAGGTCAGTAGTAAACGGATTCATGCGTGTGCCACTACATTTGACGAAGTGTCTACCCCAACAGGATTCACCCTGTCGCTTGACACGAAAGATAAAAAACAGGGAACCCAATCGTTAAAAATTGCACTTGCTGACCCGGCAAGCGTGGGTGCATTTATTGCAGATTCTATTACTGCTACCGATATCTCGGCCTACGACACTATTGAGATGTGGATCAAAGTCACAGGGATTGGTAGCGCTCTTGTTGCCGGGAATATCAAATTACACCTTGATGATGGCACGGTTACAGCCGATGGAACCGACAAGGAAAGCCTGAACCTCCCAGCTATATCACCGGATACGTGGACTTTCGCCAGAATGTCTTTAGCGAATCCAGAGGTAGACACGGCTATTGTCTCTGTTGGCCTTGAACATGATGCCGATCTTGGCGCAGGTGTCACGATATGGATTGACGACATCGTCGCGGTTGCCAATGACACGGCTGAATGGGAAACACTCCCTCGGCGGAACTGGCGCATCGATAAAGAGGCGCGGGATCTCATCCTGACCCGTGATGGACAGGATACGGTCGGCTATCATCTGATCAAGCTCAAGGGTGGAGACAAGCCAGCCCTGCTATCCAGTGACTCCACAGCCACTGAGGTCAGCGAGAACTTCGTGATCGCTAATACTGTTAACTTGGCATTGATTTCAACGTCAGGTGGTCCTGGAACTGACCCTGACGCAAAGAGGCAGCTTTCTGCGTACTGGTCAGCTCAGGCTGAAAGAGCCCGGCACTCTTTGCCTTTCCTGGTTAATGTGCGGACGGTTGAATAATGGCTGGAGCAGTTGTCGATAGCAACGAAATATATTTGAACGGTGTCTATTACCCAACGACCAAGCCTGTTCGCAGTGTCTTGGCATCAATGTACCCGGCAAAGGTGGTCATCGGTGACACAACCAAGGATAGCCAGCTCAGATCCTCGGTTATTTCATGGTCGGACTGGCGTGGAGGGATCGGCATCAACCGCATGGAGGGTGCGGGTGACGCAAACCGGGCGTGGTATTCCACTGCCCAGCTCCGCTACAAGAACCATCTCGTTCTGCCAGGATTAGCGACAGAATCCGAAGACCCATCACATGGATTGACTGATGCAAAGATTGGCGCCATCAACTCATATGGTTCAGAAGTGTATTCTGCGTGGAATGGGAGCACCAGCGAGAACGCAAAGATTTATAAGTACAACAACACCTCAGATTCATGGGGGAGTGCGCTGGATGAAACAGCAGATCAGGTTACGGATTCTGTTGTCTTCACGGATGCTTCAGGAAGCTCTCACCTTGTGTTTGCACATTATGACACCAACGGGAGCGGGTACACGCACTACAACGGATCATCATGGACATCGAATGATGCCAAGGACACGCAATATCTGACCGTATGGGATGATCGCCTCTGGGGAATTAGCTACACGGGGCAGCTTTGGTACGCGACAACCATTGGAACAGAGGTCGATGATGCCGTTCTCCCCTTGCCCGATGGGTCAGTGACTGCAATGTTTGTTGCCCGGAATGCAGCAGGCATTCCGAACATCTATGTTGCAACAAAAGAAGGCCTCTTCATGCACAATGCGGACAACGCACGATTTGAAGAGACGCAGATGGACTTCCCTATACACCCAGAGAATGGAAAAGGCACGACGAGGTGGAGGGATTCCGTCTATATTCCAAGTGGTCTCGGTATCTATAAATATATCAACGGTTCCAATAGCGCAGTGATTACAGTGGTTGGTCCAGATCGCGATGATGGACTCCCGTCAGATAAACGTGGAGCGATCCGCATGATGGAAGGGTCACATAACGAGCTGCTTGTGGGGATCGACGCCCAGAGCGCCCCGAGCACAATTTCAAGCACGAGTATTCCCTACCAGTGGGTATCCCACCAGGGATCATCCGTTATTGCAGCGGACTCCGGCTACAGCAGTATCTTGGGATACAACGAGCTGGGATGGGAGACAAAGTGGCTGGCACAAGATAGCGGCAAAGCGATCGATTCTCTCCATGTGTCCAGCGCTTATGGTAAGTACAGGATGTGGTGGGGACATAACGAAAATGTTTGGTTTATGCCCCTGCCATCCGATATCATCAACCCCAGCGAAGTGGCAGAGTTCGAGTATGCGCTGTCCGCGACACACGAAACGCCGTGGTTCAATGCAGGACAGAGCGAAGTTGATAAGCTGGCACTCAAGTTGCGGATCGAAGCGCAGAACCTGACCGCAAATGAAACGGTTCTTGTGGAATATGCCATAAATTATGATGAAAATTATACAGAAGCCGTGGCCCCTCTTAATGCATCCACGATGGGAGCGGCAAGCGGCACACATCCCTACACATTTGGATCTTCCTTGGGAACAGAGTTCCGTGCGATCAAGTTCAGGCTGACGTTGAATCGAAACACTGCAACGACAACGGGACTGGAAAAGTTTGAAACTCCCGATGTTGTGAGCATGACACTTGAGTGGCGTAAGAAAATAGAAGCGAAGTGGGGTCACCAAGTGGAGCTGGATCTGACAAATAATTACAAGGGGAAGACCCCGAAAGACTTACGCAGCAGTTTAATTAGCGCGATCGAGTCGAAGACACTTGTGGAATTCACGTTTCGTGATGATGGCGGTGGGACAAGGAATTATTATGTTGATGTGACCAGTGCAACTGGTCTGGAATTTACAGGTTACGATGAACGCGGAAACGCAATGCTTACCGTGGCCGAACCCTAGGAGGAAATATGCGTTTTGATGCAGGTGTTTCAACTGTCTCCACGGCTGGCACTCAGGTGCAGGCGAATAACGTCACGAATCGTGTGAAATATGTGAGATTCAAGGCTCTGGCAGGAAATAGCGGACTTGCTTACGTTGGCGTTTCAGATGTATCTGCAACCAATGGATATGAGCTCAGTGCTGGACAAGAACATGCGCTGAACTTTGGCGAGTTTGGTGGATCTGTTCCGGCTTCCGTGTTCTGGGTCGATGTAGCATCAAACGGCGACAAGATATCGTGGTCGATGATTCTGGAGGGATAAGGCGTGACAACACAGGCGTCACAAATAGAAGTTCCAGCAAACTGGGAAGGAAGCGTTCCAGAGTGGGTCGCGTACACCACATTTATCTCGCTGGGCAAGCAGCCCGGAGAGGACTTTACCTACCAGAGCCCCTTGATGGGAGGTCGCCTCGATAAAGGCGGTATCATATTGGATTTTTTGTTTTCCAATCCTCCAGATTTGGCTGTGAATGTGCAAGGGGTGTATTATCACTACCAAATGGGTGTGGAAGTGCGTGGTCGTGACCTGATGGCACGGGCGCAGATGGCCGGACAGGGTATTAGTTTGATATTTATTGATGACGATGATCTTCTGAACGACCCGGAATACTATTGCCGTGAGGCTCTCAATTACAAGGACCATAGCCAGCTAGGGGGCTGAGATGACAGTTAATTTTCGCGGATATGTTTTCAATGACGCAGGGACCGCGGTGTCTGGTGCGGACGTCGCGCTCCTAGAGACGTCAACGGCAACGCAGGAGTCCACAACAACGACAGATTCAAACGGTCTGTGGTATTTCGCTGAGGCCGACCAGGATCGGTACGATGTCGAGATTACATCTGGTTCATCCGTCCGACGTATTCGCTGGGACGACCAGATTTCTCTTATGGAAATCGATGTTCGGAACAACACGGCAGCAGGCACACCTGCTGGTACATTCACCAACCTCACAAATAGTGCGTCCAACCAGGTCGCGATATTCCGGGGAGCGAACACCACGCGGGCAGATGGCGACGAGATTTACATCTCGTTCGAGTTAGCAGATGACGGGGGGAATCTCCACGAATTTGCACGGATGACTGCGGAAGCGACTGACGTATCCAATGGGTCAGAGGATGGACAGTTTCGGTTTGGCGTCTCCGTCGCCGGAACGATAACAGATGTGTTCACGATTAACTCGACGACGGGTGGAGCTGCGGAGATCAGCTATGAAATTGATTCATTCACCATTAAAGGTGGTGAAGGAGAAGCTGGTGTTCTCTACCTCATGGCCGATCAGGGCGACGATGCAGGTGACGAGTGGAAGGTGAACGTCGCTGATGGTGGCGTTCTGACTATCGAAAACGATATTGCGTCAGCAGGCTCCTATGTGGCGATGTTGACGATCACGCCTCATGCGACGACAGCAAGTTCCAGCGTGGCCATAGCAGGTGATGCAACTGTTGGTGACGACTTGAGCCTGACCAGCGATAGTTCCGCGTTCAACATGGGAGCTGGGAATGACTTCACGATTACACACGATGGAACAACTGGCGCAACGATAGCGGGGGACCCCGTAACCATCACGGCAGCAGGGGCATCGACATGGTCAACGAGTTCCGGGGCGTTAACACTTACATCTGCTGCGGCAGCTACCTGGTCTACGGCCGCGGGGGCATTAACGATAGATGGTGATGATGGCATTACGCTTCAGACGACTGGGTCAGGGAATGTCACTGTCAGTGAAGTATTAGACATCACAGATGCGACTGATGCTTCTGATGCCAGTGGTGATACAGGGGCATTGAGAACAGAAGGCGGTGCATCTATCGCCAAGAAGCTCTATGTCGGGACCGATCTCGATGTCGATGGAACCACGAATCTAGATAATGCCCAGATTGACGGGACGGTCACTGTTGGAGTTAATGATACGGGATACGATGTGAAATTCTTTGGCGCCACAAGCGGCGCATATATGTTATGGGACGAGAGTACGGATGATCTCGTTCTGGCAGGAGCTGCGAATCTCTACTTCTATGACGCAGGTGGGGGTGAGAAGATCAGTTCAGATGGAACAGATTTTACATTCAATAGTGGAAACGACTTTGTGTTTGTTGCCGCTGGGAACGAATTCAAGTATCAGGTTAATGGAGAAGCATTGGTACGGGTACAGGACACGGCTAATTCTGTCACAACGACAATCATTGCTGGAATAACCGAAGGATCCATTGGGACAACTACTGATGCTCCCTTCAATCTACTGCAATACGGCAATAGTCGTTTGAAGATAACGGGCAATGGGGCTACCTTCCAATTCCAACAGGCAACAACACTATCGAATTCAAGTGGGGATATATCACTAGAACCAGCGGACGACTTGATTGTCGTCAATGGGAAGAACCTCAAGATTGGTGGCACTGCGGATAATGCAGATGTGGAAGGCACAAACAAACTTTCAATATTCAACGGAACTGCCCCAGAAGGAACATTGACGAATGGAGTAACTTTGTATTCCAAATCTGGAGATTTGTATGCTCTTAATGCTGCCGGAAACGAAACGAGACTTACCGGAATCAGTCACGATGATCATTAGTTTGAAAGTATAGGGAGGAAATATAATGGCAGTCGTAAAATCAGATGCATCAGTACAGTCTATCGCGGTTCAAGCAGATGGATCGTTACTGGCAACCGTCAACTATGCGCTGAAGGACGGAAGTAGCCTAGACACCCGCGTCGTTGTTGACATTGTTGTCAGCAACGCGACAACTGCGGAGAAGAATGCAGCAGCATCAGTTCGAGACAAGGCGGCAGCACTCGCTGTAGCCTAAGAGGAGTAGGAATATGAACTGGATATCAAAGATTCGACCGCAGATCTTTATTGCGATTATTGTGCTGGGTGGGCTCAGCGTGATCGGCATCCTCAACGAGGCGGTCGAGATCGCAGCCGGTGCATCGAGCGGAATTATCGCATTAGGCATGAAGGTCCTTGAATCGGAATGAAATACATATATCCACTCCATTTCGGGTCTCTCAGATCAAGATCTGGGGGACTTTTTAGAAAAGCCGGGCTAGGAGTCAGGTCTGAACTGGTTTGGTTCTTCGGTTTTATGCTGAGCTTTGCACTGGCCCCATTTCGGCTGGTTCGTGAGTTTTATTTTGGGATCCTGGGAACACCACGCACACTCTTTTACACTGCTCGTGATACTCGCGACTGGATTCTCGCTAAGGTTTCGTATTTACAGGACGAATCCGACAAGTGGCGACGCACCTTCCAGATTCTGAAGAGTCCGTATAGTGTTCTTCGTGCGATGGGATTCAGTCCACAGATGGCAGGAACGATGCTTTTCGCCAGTACAGCAGTTACCTCGACCGTGGTTGTCAATGAAGTGATGGAAGGAAAAAGTTTCAGCGCGGGCGATGCGGGGATTTATACAGCTCCGTCCGATACGCCCATCGAGTGGTCCGATCAGGACAACACGCTCAGGATCGACCTCGGTTCTGTCCCCGTGGGAGAAATTTCCATCAGTGATGTGACCGTCGGAACCGCCTACACGGGGTCAGCCCTTCCCAGTGGAGAGACAAATGTCATCGTCATTGGGGGTCTTCCTGCAACCAGCGATCCCGTCTTCGCCGAAACCTATCTCGAAGTCGGACATCTCATCGTCGACCGCTGGCGGTGTACGAAATTCTCCGTCAGTAACGTCGAGGCACATACGCTCAACGTCAAGTACAACGCCTCAGATGGACAGAGCATCGCTCCCATACCGGGAACACCACGCGCACGAGGCATTGGTGGGGGAAACCGCGCAGATAAGATGGAAACCAAAGGAGGACTCTACGACCAGATTAAAATTACCGCCCCAAATTCCGGGGTTAATGGAAAGGTCGATGTCCTCTATCTCAGTAACCTCTATACAAAAGGTGGACCCTGTGTTCTCAGCAGGATAAAGGCGGGCATACTTGACATAACATATCTAGAGGTTGGAAATGGAGACGGCTTTGCTGCCAAGGATTTTGAGATTACAGGAACAACCACCTATAAGACGTTCAATAACGTTGATAATGTTGAGGTGAGCATTAGCCCGCCATCGTAGGAATAGGAGAATGATATGTTTGGATTTTTGAAGTGGTTTAAGAAACAGCCGATCGTGACAGCGTTCTGCATGAAGTGCAAAGGAATACGTAACATGAAGAACGCCCGGGAAGTGCAGCTCAAAAACGGTCGCGTTGCACAGGCTGGTCAATGTGAGAAATGCGACTCAAAGGTCAGTCGTATTGGTGGACTTGTTGCCTAACTAAAAGAGTGGTTGAGAGCAGGGGTCAGAGGACCCCCACCCTCTCCGCTGGTTACGAGCCCGCTTCAGAACTCGTAACCGCATCATTCTATCACTAATTGCGTAGGTGATTTGGGAACAAGGCGCTTGACACCATTCCGCTTCGTATAAACGTCGTGTCCTTCTGGGACAGCAACACGATGAATTCGAATTCCAAATCTCACCAACCAGTACCAGGCGGTCGCCTTCTTGACTCCAAACAGGTCTGCCATCGGCTGGAGACCCATTTCGTTGTAGAGCCGGGGCAGAAGACGTTCTAAGCTGTCATCTAATTCTTCTTCAACCCGGATCATCAAAGGTGTTTTTTTCATTCCAACTTCCTTATTGACCGTCATATTCTAATCTTTCAAAATAAGCGGGAGTTCCTGTCCCAACGTATGCACCCAGCGTGTTGAACTCAAACCACTCCACAGCATCTTCCGGGTCCATTTCTGTCCTGTAGTTTTCCAGAACCTTCTCTTCATCCAAGACTGCGATGATGTGATCATGTTGGTCACAGGCATGGAAAAGTTTTATCACGCCAATGACGGCGTTTTCGTGGCCTGTTGGGATCATAATGTTCTCGTTGCGTTCCATGAGCCAGTCGCGGATATAAAAAACCTGTTCCTCGGATAAGGAACCATAGACGCCCTCGTTGATTTTCTCGTCTCCCATAAGACACCCCTCTTTCTGATATACTTGATCGCGTCATCTCGAGGTTTTGTCATGGTGTTCCTCGGGTGATGGTACCAACTGTAAAGGCCGTTTATATCCCTTTTCGGTCTTTACCCTCCTATCTAGGGGGAGGACAAGAACCCACCTCCCCCTACTTGTTACATTCGTTTCATTGTAATGATTGTTTCGTTTGTCTCTGCGAGAATCTCGTATTCCGAATGCGTCTCTCTCAGGTGCTTGACGCTATCATCAGGCAACACCCCGGCTTGAACAAAACCATCGATGAAATATTTCATTGTCGAATTGAGATTATCGATATCCACCCGAGGCCACTTCTTGTTCTTGGACCGAAATGTTACATGCAGGGATGCCTGCTCAAAGGGTTCTTCAGGGATCCCAGAGCTGATACAGGCATAGTAGGCTTCTTCCTTTGCTTTCTTCTCGGCTGGTCGAGAACCGTATATGCCTGTTCGCTTGTTGAGGGAGAGCTCAGACGTTTTGGGAATGTAGTCTAGCCGAATCGTCACCTCATCCGTTTTTTGAGGATCAGTGAAAACCTCAAGAAGAGTTTTGGGCTTATCAGTATTCAATTATTCTCTCTCCTATCTTTTATCTCTCGACTGTCCTGGCACCCCACTGGAGATCTTTGTCTCGTGGCTCACCAAGCCGGTGAAACCATCCGATTGGGTTTGTCTCCGGGTCGTAGCGGTACTTATTCAACTCGTTCCCTATGTGATTTTCCGATTTATCAAGGTCTTCAGCTAACTTCTGTTTCGTCATGGGCCCCTCTTCTATGAGCTTCTTCCGAATCTTTTCGCCAACAGACATCTCGTCGGACAACGCACTGTCTTCGATTGCGACGCGCTGAACCAACACGTTGTTAGGAGATCCAAAATCGAAAACAAATGTCATGGGTTTGAATTTGATATCGTTATTGGATTTCTCCGACCACAATCCCATAGACAACTCAGAGCTGCCTTCATCCTGTTTCTTTTTCACACGAATCACGTTACGGGCATTGTTCCATGTGTAGCGACTACCGAACATTTCGTCTGCTCGATTCACATGGCTGATGATGAGAAAGCTCACGCCCTTCAGAGATCGCAGGGAATTGAAGGTCTTTGTGATTGTCTCTGCTGCCTCTAGCTGGCCGTCAGCCGCTGCTGAAAGGCTGTCAATGATGCAAACCTGTATCTGACGCTTGGAAAAGGCATCACGTAAAACCTCGATGTCCTCAGAAATCGGCAGGAACATGCGCTTGTACCAAAAATTTCCATTGCTTTCTGCTGCGACACCCAGACCACGGCGTATCTTGCCAATACGCTGGTCCAGCTCATCCTTGTTGGTTTCCCAGTCAAGGTACATCACGGGAACTTGCAAACCCTCAGTGTTCAATCCGTTATGTGTGATCCCCTCAGAAAGAAGTACAGACAGGTACTGTCCAAAGTAGGATTTTGCTGAGGAACCGTCGGCATAGAGGACTGTTATAGATTCCTTCTCCAAAATTGGCTTCGCAATGAACTTCTCTTCTGAGGTTTCGGGAGGTGCACCATTGAGCTGCACCTCCGGGGTTCCGGCGAGGTACATCTCCTCGACCGATTCGGCGGTCTGCTCCAGCATACCGCTCCAGTTGATGTCGGGGTCCTTGCGCTTCAACGAGTTCAACCATTGTGTTTTAGATCCCAGATTGGTCAGGTTGATCCGCGCTCGAATGTAGCGACGACTTTGTGCATCCCCCCCTTGATCACGAACATCCTTTTCAATGGCATCCATTGTGCACTGGGCCGTCAGTTCAAAGTTTTTATAGATGAACTTTTCTAATTTCGCCTTGAGCCCAAGCTGGGGCCACGTAATGTAAAAAGGATTCGTTCCATCCATTTCAAAGTCGTAAAGGTTTGCCGTCGCATTAATCTGTTGCTTCAGACTCTCTATTTCTTGGTTTGACATTGATGGGTCCCTCCTGCTTGGGTTTCGATTCCGATGGTCGACCTATACTACTATCTTGCTGAGGTCGTGGCGACCATTTCATCTTGGGAATCGCATCCTTTGGAGACATCTCGAGCGCAATTTCCTTGAGCTCATTCTGTCTTTCTAGGTGTTTGTTTTGTTCTGCTGCAAGTTCGAGCTTACCCTGTTCTGCTACTGCTGCGGAACATTCAAAACACCAGTCTGGAGAATGGGAAAAGTCAAGATCCGCATGTTTGTTCATGCGGAGCCAGCTTCGACTATTTGGACTTCTTTACCGTTGTTGTCCGTTTTCCACGTTTGGCAATAGATACGGTTCCCATCAGGTTTTGTATCAAGAACTACACCACAGCTATGCCAAACTGGTCCGCCATTCCGATCGGGGTTTTGTCTCCATTCGTTTCCATGCTTAGAGCACCGAGCGCTTGGAATAAAAAGTTTGTCTGGGAACTGCGAATGCACTCTGGGATCCTGCTCCTCTTCCTTGGAAGATTCGAGCTGTCCTTGTTCCATTGGCTGTTCGTTCTGCTCTTCATGCTCCACGACTGCGCCACGATCTTGGGCCTGTTGGACTGCATGTCCCTTGGAAGCCTTCTGGGTTGTATTCTGTGCGTTGTTCGTGGACGAGCTTCCCTCATCGGGCATCTCATCTGATGAATAGAGCCCACCAAACTGTGATGGGAACGCCTGTCGTAGAGCGCCCACCTGGGCGATCTTCTCAATCATGCGTCCGGGAAACTGCTTCCATGTATTATTCTTCTTATCGTAATCACGGAAGTTTACCTTGTGTGTAATGGGGAAATCACGGTCGGACCGATGGACGATGGCCCATCCGCCAACAACCTCTTGACCTCGCGTTGAATACCCACCCTCAATTTCAAAGGGGTCACGATCCGGTCCGCGTTCGACAATGATCCCTGACTGTATCCCCCGGAACTTGGGATGTGCATCAGCAACACGGAGATAGAACGCTTCCCTGATGACAAAAGTTAGTTTGCCATAGTCGTCAGTCCAGAAATCAACGTCTCCTGCCAGTGGGTTCATCCCCTTGGTGAGACACTGGACAATAAACAGGTCCCTCTCGGCAGGTGATGGTGCCTTCTTGATACTTTTATTGTGTTCAGGGCTCATCAATTGTTCGATCGCTTCTCTGGTCACCGATGGAGCTGCCTCGAAAACTGTACTGGGTAGGGTGTTCTTTGATTCTTGTTTCGGTGTCAAAAGACTCGACTCTCCATCTTTCCAATCGATCTGTTCTTGTTCTTCTTGGTTGTTATCCGTCATGGTTCATCCCTTCTTCGATTAATTGCTTTGCCTCGTCTTCAATAACGATTTCCCCGTCGTATTCGGGGTCCAATGCTCTTTGTGCCTCATCGAGTAGGCCCTTGGTGTAAAACACCTGCACTCCGAATCCTTCAAAAGTGATGAAGTTTAAGTACCCTTGCTTTCTCCATCGATCGATCGTTCCTTCAGATTTCCCGGTGTATTCTCTCGCCTGTAACCTGTTCATCAGGTCTTTCGATTCGATCTTTCCCAATCCCGGAACGGTCACTGCTGTGATGGGGAGCCCCGGATTTCTATTTGTCATTCGCTTTCTCCTTTCCGTTCTTCAATTTTTCTTTTTCAGCTAACAAGGACGATGTCTTTGGCTTTCGTTTTCTGGGTTTTGGTGGGGGTGGGACATCAATTGGTTCCTGTTCAGGTCTGTCTCGTTTGGCCTTCGCATACCCCTTGAGCTCTATATCTCGATGGGGGAGGTAAACGTCATCAGAACCGATCTTCTGAACCCAAGCTCCGGTCAGCAACATGAGCCTTTCGATGATCTCGATTAGATCTTCTTTGGTTTTGCGTTTACGCAATTTCTCACCGGCTTGTATGATTCCCAGCTCGTCTGCTTCTTCTTTGGTTGTCGCCTCGACAATGATCGGGGTAATATCTCCCAACCCACGCTTATCGTATATCCATTTACTCTTTGCCATGATTCCTCCTACAAAAAATTTCTCCATCATATGGACATCTGCTTCGCTCATATGGGACATCTTATATCACCTCCTGAAAGGAAAGGCTCTCGCAGGGAAGAGCCTTTCCTCTCGTTGATTATTTGTCCGATTCCGAATCGTCCGATTCCGGTTCGTATCGGTCTGCCATGTATCGGTCTGCCATAGGGAGATTTGGAATTTCCCCTCTCTTTGGCGGGGCATAACGGTATTGCAATTCCACCATCCGAAGCATCTGGCTGCCTGCCTTGGAAATGGCGTTCCCCACCGGGGGAGTGATTGATCCGTCCGCTAAATCTGTCATCAGTGCGGACATGACATTCGCGAAATCCCGCCCAGTTTCAATCCCTTTCTTCAACAGATGCGAGGACCGATTGCTCTTCACGATCACTTCAACATCTTCTTCTTCAAAAACTTCTGCTTTTCTACGAGCCATTGGTTCACCTCTCTTGCGGATTCCAATCCGCGTTCTAATCCGACCTTTTCCCGTTCTAAAAATCTGAAAGTTTTTTGATTTGCCCGCTCGATATACCTGTACATCAACTCCCTGCATTGATAGCACAAGTGTAACGTGCGGACAATCTTCCAGACGGATACATCAAATTGATATCTTGTTAATTCTTCAACTATCTGATCGTAGGTTCTCCCCATTCGTGCTAGGTCGTGAACGATCCGTAGCTTCCCCGGATAGAGTTGATCGTCGTGCGCGACTTTACCCGGTCTCATTCTGTCATAGCCTTGCCGCCCCGATCCATCGTCTTTGTAGACAAAAAGACACACGCGCCAAATCTCTTGGGTTGTGCTGTCCTTGGTGTCGTCGCAAGACAATAATTCGCACGAGTATAAAGATGGCTTCTTGTCCTTATGTCGCCAGCAAGAATAGACATGTGTGGTCGAAGCGTTACGCGTCCCGATGCGCCCACACATGCGTTTTGGTTGGTGGGAATATTTGCGTTGGATGAAAGCAGAGCAGGGGCCATATTCTTCTTGCATCATTCGATGTCCATGAATAGGTGTCCATAGACATCAGTCATTGATCGTGTGTCACGCAACCCGATATATTCCATAATAGAATGGAATGGTTTTCCTGCTTCAATTTGCATCGCAACATAGGCGTGGCGCAGGTCTTGGAATTGAACATCGTACAAACCGATCTTCCGAACCAGTTTTTTGAATACGTGTGTCGCATAATTTGGCAGGATTTGTTCTCCCGTTGATCGTTTGAATAAAAAAGCATCATCATTGATATCGAGGTATGGTTCGAGATGTTGAATCACCTTGTCATCAAGGGAGATTGTTCGTTGCGATCCAAGCAAGGCAGGAAGTCTTGCGACTGATCCTTTGCTGTTAGATAAAGTATGCGTGACGGTCAGGGTTCCCTGTTCGAGATTGATCGCATCCCGTTTCAAGGCGAGAAGCTCTCCACGTTTCAAACCAGTATGCATGGCAGTGAAGACAACAGAAGTGATCTCTGTTGTTGACGCTGCTCTCAGGACACGTTCTCTTTCTGATGCTGTCAGGATGCGTACTGATTGTGGTGGAGTCTCCATTTTGTCTACGCGGTACATGGGGTTAGATGGAATCAAATTCTGTGATACGGCAGCGTTAAGGGCTGTCGTCAGCCGTCTATGACAATGCAGCATCGTTTGTGGCGATATGCCAGCGTCGAGAATCCGTGCACTTGCTCGTTCAATATCGTCTGGCGTCAGCGCACTGAGCTTGATGCGTCCAAGCTCTTTCGTCAGGAGATCGATATTTCTTTTATAGTCATCAAAGGTTCTTGGGCGTACTTCGTTCCGCCGTGAACGAAGCCAGTTTTGCAGATATGCCCCAAGGGACATGTCGGTGTTGTTCCCTGTACTGGTCATCGCCTCACCTCTCTTTCTCTCTGTAGTAAAACATCTTACCATCATTCACAAGGACTGTCCTGTCCTGTATGCTCTTAGTGGCCCAACCGAAGAACGTCACAACCGCAGCGGATACGATCATATCTCGACCGCAACTAGGATTAAGCGCTTCTTCTTTTTCAGATTGGTTGGGCCCCTCACTTCCCTAATGCTTGTCATATCCTGTATGCTCTTAGTGGCCCAACCGTAAATTGCGACAAAGACCTCCGTCGTTTTGCCTTTCAACTTCTGTACTGTATGCCGGTTGGGCCACATGCATCGAGGAGTTGGTTCTACCATCTCTCGGAACCAGCTCCTCTCACTTATCGATAGGATTGAGCTGCACAATCCCAGCATGTTCCATCTTTCGATAAGTTAGATCCCAGACAGTCAGGGCAAGTTGGAGCTGTTGTTTTCTGTGTGAGGCGCCACCCAACGGCGCTCAGGGCCATCATGACCACGAACACGATTGCCCAGCATGTTCCATCTTTCGATAAGTTAGATCCCAGACAGTCAGGGCAAGTTGGAGCTGTTGTTTTCTGTGTGAGGCGCCACCCAACGGCGCTCAGGGCCATCATGACCACGAACACGATTGTCAGGTGCATCATTGGATCATTGAGTAGTCTCATTTATTTCCTTTCCCCGGCAAGGAGTTCAATCGCTGATTGAATCTCGTTCATGGTTTCTCTCTGTTGGTTCCATTCCTCAATGCGATCAGGATCGATATCGTCTTCCTCTCGCATCGACAAGGAATAATGTTCCTCTTGGTACTCAGAGATAACTCGATGAAGAACTTCGATCGCCTTGCAGTGTTGGCACACGACTTCTGGTGTTGGTTTGTCGAGAATTTCATATTCATGCGTCATCGATCCGCAGCGGTCACATTCTATCTCCCGGCACTTGAGACACTGCCACCCGGTAACCTCGATATCTTTCTCAGCGTCATTGAGGACCAACTTGGCGTCAGCTCCAGATGATATTCGCATCCCTGATGACGCCAGCTCTAGCGTATCCTCACCACAGTGTGTACACAGTTCTCCCATATCAATTTTCATACCCGACTCCATTCCTTTTTTTTGTATGTAAAACGGTATGAGTTGTTACCCCAACCGGTGTAGGTTTCTTTCTCTTTATCCCATCGATCAATGAAAAGATTTTGAATCTTATCAAACTCCCCATCGAACTCATATTGTGCGTTGAATATGTCCTGATCTGATCCCTTTAAGAGTGCCTGAACTGCCTGCTCTGCCTCTTCCAACGTACAATGTACCGATATGTTATTTGTGCCGTGATCCACCACTGACAACCCGATGTTGTACTCATATCGATGAGAACCATTGCAACCCATGTTGCACTTATCATTTTCCATTTCCGACTCCTTCCCTTTTATTAGCTTCCCAAGACCGGGAATGTCTTCCCGGTTTCACCGAGGGTGCTACCCTCGGCTCGTCAGTTGGGATCTTATCCTTTCTGAGCGATCGCGAGTGCTTCGTTGAAGGCTCTGGACTTGGTCTTGCTGCGGTGGCCATACAGAGCGGAAGCACCGTCTACTGGTCTGCCATTCCGGCCCGTATGGTCTTCGTTCTCAACGATAGCTTGGTACATCCCCCATGGTGTACGACTCAACCGTGGGTGTTCCTGATTAAAAATGTCATACAGTTCCAAGGCCTTACTTCGCTGGTTCTCGATCGATAAGACTGATGTATCCAGCTTGAGCTCAAGAGTGGTTTGCTCATTCTGAAGTCCGCGCCAGACTTCTGATGAAAATTGTTCTGGCTTCATGCCTCGAAGGATTTTTACCCGTTTGGGGAGACTAGGATTCGGGTATGCCTTGTCCAGTATTTTCTCCGCTTGGGCCGAGGTCAGTTGTGTACTCCCGAGCTCGTTCAGCGTAGTGATCGTAGACTCTCTAGCGTTTTGCATCTGGGCGAAGATGTTGATGTACCATTCTGCATCCTGTTTGATCTGGGACGTATGCTGAATCGCCACTGCAAATGATGATCGGCGTAGTCCTAAGACCAAGGTGTTCATGCATACAATTCGAATAGGCGTGAAGGCAATACTGAGAGCTCCTCCGCCGTCACGATTGTCAGTGACCAAGTAGTACAAAGAGTGATCCTCATTGTTGATCTGATCCTGACCAGCGTCGAGGGTGAGGAATATCTTTTTCCCATATGCGACAGCACCAGCCGTCTCGACTGGAAATTTTTCGCTTATGGGATCCAGCATAGTCGCCAAATCCTTTGCTTGGATCGGCTGGTACGATGATCCCACGTTGCCAAGTATCTGGTGAGCTCCACTCTCTTCGAGCGGTGGCCTTACAACAGAAAATGCTGTCTTACTTTGGATGTATTGATGGGTTCCGGTTCCTGTTGGAACAAGTACTCGATGGGCTGTTTTCTCCACCGGGAAATCGATCCCGGCCCGGGTGATTGCTTCACTGGCAGTGAGCTTCTCGTCTTCGGGAAACACCTCACCGATCTTATGCCATGCTGGGGTTCTCCGACTGATAAGCCTATCTCCGAATATTTGGTGCGCCATGGTTCTCCTTTGCACTAACTACTTGCTGCGTTTCCGATTTACTGCTAGTCCTCCTCACTAGGCATCAAATCATATAAGGCCTCCCATCCTCTTTGAATCATAACCTGTAACTTCAGCGTACTTCATTGTTCCGATTCTCCTATCGACTACTTGGTTACTCTACTTGCCTAGAACCAATGGAAGATGTTGGTATTTCTCATTCTTGCATCATATTCATCTATCCACTCTTGCGTATAGTCGTGTTCGATGCCGTTAACGATAAAGATAGGGTCTTTTAATTTCAGTTTGCATGATACTTCATAGGCATTACGAGCTACTTCATGAGGAAAGAATTTCATGCGTGGAAATAGTTCTTGTGGAAATAGTTCTTGTGCAGCGTTATAAATGTCTTCTTCGGTTGCGATAATTTTCATTGTTTCCGAGCCCCCCCCCTTCTAATAATACTTCCTACTGTCATTTTTAAATGGTAATCGTATCTGAATTCGTTGTCAACAAGATTCTGTCCTGTTGTCTCTCGTTGTTTCTGGTCTCGTTGTTTCTCGTTGTCTCTCGTTGTTTCTGGTCTCGTTGTCTCTCGTTGTTTCTGGTCTATTATTTCCTGTCCTCACTTCTAGAAAAAATTCGAATTTTTCTGTCTCAAATTACCCGGGAAAGTGAACCCTCCCGGGGCCGGGGGCCGGGGGGCCCTGATCGATCAGGGCCCCGGTTCGATCTAATGCTCCAAGTAGACTATGTCCTGCTGGGGGTTCCAGCAGGCGCGACAATCTTTGCATTCGTTACCTTGCTGTTTCAGTGATGGACATACATGGGCGCTCGGGTACAGCTGGACAGCTGTAGCGCTATCGGTTGCCACACTCGAAACGGCTAATCCGTTTGGGTTTTTGTGGTCATCTGGTACCGGGCCATCGATACGGGCGCTCGATAATCTGACGGCTAGATTATCCGGAAACGGTCCCCGAGTGGCTAAGTACTTGTTCACGGTGGATGCTTCCCTAGTGGGCAACCAGTGGCGCGTCATGGGCGTTGCAAGTGCAACGGCGACTATCTTTTCCAGTGTCTCGACGTCGGGCAAGTCTCCAGAATCAAACCATCGAAAATCGTCAGGGCTATAGTGGTTGATCAAGTAGACCATCGATGGTACCCATTCGGGATTTTGCAAGCCTTGCAGCCGTCGCGCCATTGCTTCACGTACAACCGTGAAAACATACCGGCCCTTGAGGGCATAGCATGAACCGCAGACGGTGCCGGGGATTTTTCTTAACAGTCCGCCTACCCGGCAATTATTTGCGTCCAAGCTCCAAGAGTGACCGGGCATTTTCGACGGTGTCGACAGTCCGCCTTGGGGGCGATCGATCACAACCATATTGGCGCGCTGTAGTTTCGTTGTCATGGTGTTTCTCCTTTCCTTTAGTCTTGGGCCAGCGGCTAGATCTAATCTGACCGCTGGCCCAAGACTGGAGCGCCGAAGCGCTCCAGTCGTTGCAGTGGCTAACTCGGTTTTAGTTCTAGCTTTTGGCCCAGTCCTAAGCCGAGTTGATCGCTCGCTCGATGTTGTACCCAATGCTCCGCGCACATATTCGCCCAAGAACCGCCAAAGTTGGTTTTAGCGTCATACTGGGCCCGTGTATCGATACCCGAAAGCCTGCAAAAATCGCAAGCCGGCAGTGTTTCCATTTGTACTACTTGACCGTTCATTTTTTCGCCTCTTTCATGGTCTCCCGGGGCTCACTGTCTAAGCAAAAGTGGCCCTTGTCGCCGTGTTTCGGGTTTGGATATTGCTCGTGTACCATTTCGAGAGCATAGGACGCGACACGGTACATTGTTTCGACTTGCTTTCTCGCTTGCTGGTTGTGGCGTTCTGGCGTTTTCCCTTCATAGTTTAGCGCTCGGTCCAAGATAGCGCCGAAGCGCTTTGGCCCGTGTTTTGTGACCACATCCGCGAATCGATCAGGCCAGTAATGCATGAGCTTTTGGAATGGCGTTAATGTAATCTTTATCGTCTTGGTTTTCGTCGTCATGGTTATAATCCCCTTCTCGGGCCCTAAGATCGATCTTAGGGCCCTGCTATATAACTTCTCGACTACTTGATAGGGTGGCCCATCTCGCCCAAGTAAATCAGCCAAGGTACTGGAATATCAAACACGCGGTATTTAGTCGCTGGGCCTTCGATCATTTGGATTTCGGACGTTACCGCTCCGCAACGTTGGCATTCGTATTTGTCTTTTCTGTGTTCCGGGCTGGGTTCGCCTTCCGGCATTAACAATTTAGACACACCGCCGCCGGTGTTCTTCCAGTCGTGATAGGTACTCGCAAAAGCAACAACCCCGAGACTATCGACAACGTCGGGACAATACCAACCCGTCGACCAGTAGCCGATCTGTAGCGTTTTCGTTTCACATTCTGCCATGGTGTTTCCTCCCTTCTAATAGTAATCCTTCCTAACATATTTAAATGGTACTCCTATCTGAATAAATCATCAATAGCAATCTGCCGATGTTATCGAGGGTTGCTCGGTTACCTTGGTAATGTCGAGATTCTCAATAGTGCTGAGAGCTCACCAGATCGTCACCAATTGGGCCGGTGTGGGTTATTGGCACTTTGCTATGTGTTCGAGCTTGTTTGATTTTCTTAAAAAACAACCGGGTTTTTACCGCTCGTTAGATCTTTAGGGTTTCGATCGATGGTGATCGATGGTGATCGAGGAGCGGCTGAGCTGCTCGAAGTTTCGAAGTATCGAACAGTTCGAAGTTTCGAATACCGCTCGAAGTGGGGAAAGTGCTGCTGGGTGGTTTCTTCGATCTTCGACAATGCACCAGCTCCGCCAATTGTTGGATATAATGCGCGTTTATCAGCTGCACCCACTACATATAGTGCGCCCGTAGTACGGGAATAGTATTAGACTAGTTCAAAACTTGTAAAAAAAAATCTGGCGCGACCCTACAGCTAGGAGCGTTAGCGACGACGTCTGTAGGGTCTACCAATCAATGCATTCCCTCCTAGGAATGCCACCTTCCTTCCCCCCTCCCTTCCCTCCAACGTTCATTAAGGATATGCTTACTTCTACTCCATCACTTACACCTACACACTCCCCTCCCATCCCCTCCCCTCCCTTCCCATCCCCTCCCAACAGCTACACCTACACACATGTAACTTCTACCCACGCTCGTTCGTCCTTCAACATCTGCACTTATATACATTTAACATCTTTAGGGGGGTACGTCTTAGCTCTTTCTTATTTCTTGTGGGGGTACCTGTGACAGAATTTTTTTTATAAAAGGTGTATCATCCAGGAAGAAAAGGATCCCAAAAGTCTACACACACATCGATTTGGGGTTGTGTGTAGACCCTGAGAAAGAGGTGACATTGTGAATGTTTACACACATCCTCTTACGTTCTCACAGGAACGTCTATTCTCTACACACTTGTGTGCACACAGCATCACACAAGTGTACACACAACATTTTCATCGAGAATCCAGAAAACCGGCTGATTTAGGTTCTATCTAGATATATCTATCCTCTTTTTCTCTTATACACACACAACACCCCCCTCTTTAGAGGGGTGTGTGTGTATAAGAAGAGGGGGAGAGTGTGAGAGGGGGATTGGTGATGGCGAAGAAGGAAAAGATCAAGAACGGGAAAACGAAGAAGGAGAGGCAGGTTCTCTTTTTAGAGGGAATTCGGGAGTTGGGGACGATTCGTCATGGATGTCAGTTAGCGGGGATTACCCGTTCTGCGATTAGTTCATGGCGAGAGGACCCGGATTTTGTTGAGGAGTATGATGCAGCCCGCAAGGATTTTGCAGAGCGCGTGGAGGAAGTGGTTGTGGGGATTGTTTTAACGCCGGAGAATGTTCTTCGGAGTCCGGTGTTAGCGATCACGTTATTGAACGCGAATTTACCGGAGAAGTATCGACCGAACACGAACATGGTGCAGGAGGATACGGCCCGGGATTTACTGAAGGAGTTGCGGACCCGAGCGAAGGGATCGAAGAAGTCTGGGGAGCAGCCGTTAGCGGAGCCGGTTGAGGACCAGCTTGCGGAGATTTTGGAGAGAAAGAAGCCAGATGCAGACACTGAATGAGTCTGATGTCACGGACTATTTATATGAGAAGGTTGGTTTCAAGCCGACGAAGGAGCAGAAGGATATATTGAATTCTGCGTACCGGTTTACGCTGGTGGCAGGTGGGGAGCAGGCTGGGAAGAGTATGATAGCCGCGAAGTATCTTCTGGCCCGGTTTGTGGAGACGGAGGGAAAGGGTCTTTACTGGCTCGTGGCGGCTGATTACGAGCGGACCCGGGCAGAGTTTGAGTATCTCGTGGAGGATTTTGCGGCCCTGGGATTATTACAGGAAGCATCCAAGCGGGTGGATCCGGGACGGATTGTTCTGGTGGATGGGACCCGCATCGAAACGAAGAGTGCAAAGGACCCCCGGACACTGGCCATGCGGGCACCGAACGGGATTATCGGATGCGAGGCGTCTCAGCTCGATCTGGAGACGTTCTACCGCCTACGTGGACGAGCTGCACCGAAGAGAGGGTGGATGTTCCTTGCCGGAACCTTCGAGGGATCGTTGGGGTGGTATCCGCAGATGTTTACGAGCTGGGCGAGTGGAGCAGAGCCCGATAGTCGTGCTTTCAGTCTGCCGAGTTATACGAATACCTATCTCTATCCTGGCGGGATCGACGACCCGGAAATACTCCGGCTCAGGGAGACTGCCAGTGATGATTTCTATCTGGAGCGTATCGAGGGAAAGCCGAGCCCACCACAGGGGATCGTCTTTTCGGAGTTCAAACCCGATGCACATGTGGCTGATATCAAGTATGAGCCCGGTAAAGAGGTGCATCTCTGGATGGACCCCGGCTATGCCAGTGCCTACGCAATCCAGGTGGTACAGATCTATGATGATCAGGTTCGTGTCGTGGATGAGATTTATGAACAGGGTCTTGTGACCGATGAAATGATCGAGATCGCGATGTCCAAGGAATGGTGGCAGGATGTAAAATGGGGCGTCATCGATATTGCCGGGAACCAGCATCAGGCGATGGCGGCACCCGCAGAGGTCTGGCTTGATCAGGCCGGGCTCTATCTGTCGAGCCAGAAAGTCCGTATCGCTGAAGGCACAGAACGTCTGAAAGGATGGCTCAAGATCGATCCGAAGACACATGCTCCACGGCTCGTGATTGCACCCCATTGTCATGGCGTTCTCAGCGAATTTGGGATTGTGCCAAACCCCTTCGATGGACAAAGTCGGGCCTACCAGTGGAAAACTGACCGCGATGGGAATATTATGGGAGATATACCGGAAGATAAGAATAATCACGCGGTCAAAGCACTGATTTATGGCTTGATCGATCGCTTTGGGTATGGATATATTGACAAAAGGAATACAATAACCGTCAAAAGGTGGTCATAAATGGCACGACGACGCAAACCGGAAGATATTGTGTCCCTCGTCGAAGGACATTACAACGCCACGGAATCACTGCGCCAGAGGATGGAAGACGATCACGATCTGTATCGTCTCGCTCCCTATGATGCGGGTGATGGCTACCAGTCTTATACATCGAATGAACCACAGACCTACGCCGATAAGGTGATGGGCTGGATCGCAACCGCAGAGATGACGATCCGCATTCCGCATGATGGTGCCGATTCAGATCTCCGCGAAAAGAACGACCTCAAGGAAAAATTCCTGATCGGACTGATGAACAGCGCGGACGATCGACTTTGCAACATGGTACAGGCACCCCTACGAAACCAGCTCGGCTGGTATTCCGTGATTCGGGGATGGGTCGCCGGACGGGCACTTCTTGCCAAGCGCGACGACGAAAGTACCTACGTGGATATTACACCGTGGGATCCATTACATACCTACTGGGGAACAGGACCCGATGGTCTGGACTGGGCCTGCTACAAGACGATCAAGACGAAGGATCAGATTTTTGCACAGTATAACGTGAAGATCGACTGGGATACCCCGGCAACAGCCGATGGATCCCTTGTGTATGATTTTTATGACAAGGACATGAATACGATCATTGTCCATAACGGCTCGACGGATAATCCAAATTACCGTGTGGTCAAGAAGCAGATGAAGCACGGGGCAACCCGCGTTCCGGTGTTCGTGATGCCGATGGGATCAAACCCGATGGTCATGCCGATCGAGCAGGGAAACATGCAGGATACCATTGCCGATGTGGGAGAATCTGTTTTCAAGGCAACCCGGGACCTCTATCCGAAGCACAACCAGACGATGAGCACCATGCTGGAACTCACCGCCCGCAGCCGACGGCAGGGGATCAAGGTCACCAGCCGGGACGGGACAAAGACACTCGAAGAAGATCCCTACCTCGAAGGCAGCGAAGTTTCTCTTGCACAGGGCGAGAATGTGGAGCCCCTCGGTTTACTGGAAGTGTCCAAGGAAACCGGAGCCTTCATGGGACTCGTGGCCGGAGAACTCCAGCGCGGCAGTATTCCGCACAGCGTTTACGGTGAAGTGCCGTTCCAGTTATCGGGATTTGCCATCAACACGCTTCGACAGGGAGTCGATACAGTTGTGGGGAAATACCTTCAGGGAATCGAAAAATCCTACAGGATGATCTTTGACTCTCTGGCTGACCAGTATGCAACGGGTGCGTTCAAGGCACTGGAAGTAGCGGGTATGGACAGGAACCGCGTTTATTTTAGTGAAGAGATCACTCCCGATGTGATCAAGGGAACAACATCCCCGGAAGTGCGCCTCATTGGTCAGCTCCCGCAGGATGATATGAGTAAGTATGCAATGGCCCAGATTGCCCGCGAAGGAGAGACACCTCTCCTTTCAGACCGGGCGATCCGGGATCGTATCCTTGCTTTGCAGGATGCAGACCAGATGGACGACGCGATCAAGGAACAAATTGCCGAGAAGGCACTGCCGGAAGCAGCAATTTGGAGTTTACTCAAGGCATCGGAAAGCCAGGGACGCGACGATCTGGCAGCAATGTATTCTGGTGAACTGATGATGATTCTCTTTGAAAAACAACAGCAGGCTTTACAGCGCATGGCACCACCCCCACCACCGGTTCCGCAGGGACCTCCCGGAGTTCCGATGGACCCAATGGGTCCAGGTGGACCACTCCCTCCAATGGGTCCACCACCTCCTATGGGTCCAATGGGACCTCCAATGGGACCTCCTGGGATTGACCCGTCTGTTCTTCCCGGAGCCATGATGGGGGCGCCACCACCTGCTCCAACGCCACCGATGGGACCCGTCGTTCCACCCGGAACGCCACGACCCGGGGCGCAGGGAGGCCTCCTCTAAATGGCAAACGGAAAGTACGACATAGACACTGATGATGTTCCGGGTATATTTAAGGACTTGCATAAGGTTGCCGGTGCCCCAACGGAAGTGATCTACGATATGCTGATCAACAAATCGTCTCCCGAAGACGCAGTTGTGAAGTATACAGAGCAGAAGCTGGGTGTAACAGGGGAAGATCTGACCGGACCGGGATCTGTGACAACGGACGAGTTTCAACGGATCGATGACGCATTCGAGGCAATGTCGGATGAGGAAGCGGTGAATCTTCTCCGGTCCGGTGATGTTCAAACCAGGCTGGAAAACATTCTCAACATTCCGTCGCCGATCGGACCCCTTGGTGACGAACTTCTCATGGAACTTGAGGGGATGCCGGAATCCCCAGATGATTTACTCCAGCACATAGAGAGTGGGGGATATGACCCCAGCTTGACATATGAAGGATCCATCAAGGGGTCCGTCACGGATCCGTTGACTGGCCTGACGACTCCTAGAATTCCGACGTATCCCGACGGAATATCCATTCCCGGTACACTGAAACAATTTCAGGAGGGTTACCCCATACCTGCTGCTGGTGTAGGCGTTGAGAGTCTTCTTCGGGAGTATGAGGCGATGGAAGCACAGGGAGAAGGGTGGAATCCCTATAACACTTACACTGCTTCAGACTGGGAGCACGACAAGCTCATCGCGGGATGGTTAAAAACATTTAATAAAGATATTCTGAGTAACATTGGCCCACAAATTGATGGACAGGGAATTGTTTTCCAGGCTGTGCGTGCGTCTTTGGAGCGACTGAGATCCCTGGACGATTCCAATAATCCAGGTAAACAGACGAATATGGTATGGGACGGAAGCGTAGGATATTTTCAAACTCGACCGTGGCTGCGTCCCAGCGCTGATCCAAATGACCCACCAGGATATATTGAAGCGACAGACACGACCAGCGCGTCGTCTGCATTGGAATATAACGATGTTTTGCTCACGCTCAGCTCCGTCGATATCGACAAGCTCATTAATGATCTCGACGCGTGGGGGGAGCAAAACCCGGCTTTAAGGGATTGGGCACCCTTAAAGCCCCCTACCCTACCTGGAACGGATTCAGTCGTTGCAGTCGATCCAACCGTAAATGTAGGGGAAACAGTTCCGATAGACACAAGCACATATACGGGCGCAGCAGATGCTCGATCAGAAGAGATGTTCCGTCAAAAGACGAACAAGAATCTGTTCCTCAACGAGGTCAACAAGATGCCGGGAGCAGGAACTTTCAGCTCTTTGGCTAACAGGGACGGAATGTGGGACACTGCGAGAACGATCTGGTATATGGGAGAAGGAGGTCCTACCAGCTCCTCAGTTGGATATGGTGTACTTGGACAACCGACCCCTGAGTTTGGGAAAGAGTTTGTTAAGTGGTCAAAGGAATGGTTGACAGACCCGGTCGGTGTTCTCCGTTCTTACCAGGCTGAGGGAGGGCTTGCAGCACGAGCTCGTCAGGCCGCATCTGATCTCCTGGCATTTGAAAAAGATATGTCCAGCGTGTATGGACAGCCGTTCCTGGAGTGGGCTGGAGAAAACGTGGGAGCAAATATCGAGGGTTTCTTTGAAATGGCTGCTCGGGAAAGTCTGAAAAAATCTGATCCTGAGTATGCCCAGTGGGTTGCTTCTCCTTCTACGGTTGAGCCGACAACACAACAGCAAACTGAATGGAGCACGGCTTTGAAAGGTCACATTGAAGCCGCGAAGGGAGAGTATGGTAGAAAACTAACCAACGTGGCAGTATTCCATCCGGCTTTCAGTGGGAGCACCAGCGATTGGAGAAGCGGATACAGGATTCCCAATACGATCGGAATGGATCCCTATGAGGCTCAATCTATCACCCGTGTTTTGGATCAGTTGGCTGATACAATGATGGAGGGTGGAGCAACCTATGGAGAGGTGTTCCATAGGCTGAACTTTGCACCCGTTGGTCGGAATGTTAACCCGGTTCCGATCAATCCACGCCCGGTCAAGGACGACAAGCCTCTTGCTGCGAAGCAAACAGCGGCGGTTAGTTTTAAGGATTTTAACAACGAGTATTCAGCAGACTACTAGGTAGACAGAAACGAGGATTTATCATGGCAGAAGAGTTGACACCAGCAGAAATTGATGCGCTGACGGCAACGGAAAGAATTAGACACTTGGGTGGGGCGTACTCTCCCTATACACCAGCGTCTCAGTTTCAACAGTACACGGCGGGATTGGCTCCGGGACTGGGCAGAGCAGCACGAGGAATGATGGATCCTGCCCAGACGTACTACAATCTAGGACTGGCCGGACCAGCAAGCAATCTTGGAGGAACGAGCGGAACATCCTTCTTGGATTATTTGCAGGGCGGTGGATTCACAAGTCCGACCACCCGGATGGACCAGGCTGCTGCATTGGGACGGGCTCGTCAGGCAGGGAGATACGCGATGATGTCTCCAACCGAGTTTTATGCAGATATTGGCATCCCAGAAACAGCAGAAACGGTCGGAGAAGATCTTCCAGCTATCACTGAGTTACAAAGACGTCAACTGGCGTTACGTGGTCTCTATGGAATGGGGCCGGATATGGCTTCAAACCAGATGCAGGCAGCAAGAACCATGATTGGGCAACAGTACGGTGGGACACCAATGGGTATTGCGGCACCTCTTCAGGGGGCTCTTGATCGTGTTATATCTGAATTGTATAACGCACGACTTGCACAAGGTCGAGAAGGTGCAGGATTTTTGAACTGGATTTTGGGCGGAGGAAGGTCTGCGTAAGATATGGCATACATTGATTACTTAAGCCAACAGCCGACAACCGGGACAAACTGGCAAAATTTTATGGGTGAACTGTCTCCAGAGCTTTTGGAGCAGGCTCCGCAAACAGCTTACTACAGTGCGACATATAGTCCGACCGGGGCTCCGTCAGCAGCGTCCCAGTTTATTGGAGCAAGCCCGGCACGGCAGCGCTACTTTGATCAGTCGTTCCCACAGATCTATAACGCTTATCAAGGACAATTGGGAACTGCTCTCAGGCAGGGAACAACACCGATGCGGTTTCAGGACTTTTTGGAGACAAACCCCTGGGCCTCCCGGTATGCAGCATTGCCACAAACAGCACGGGGAACAACAGGATTGTATTCCAGCCCACGGACACGGTTCCTTTACAACTTCTAAGGTGGTCTTATGACAGAAGAAGAATTAAAACGATTAATTCGCAGCCAGAATAAGGCGCTTCAATCGAAAGCGAGAACCGCAGTTCGTCCGGCTCCCAGACCCATTCAGGCGTCAACGATCGGAATGCCTGATCCAGTGGATTGGACCCAACGAGCGAAAGATATTGTTACGGGATTATCGACTTTCAGTCAACGACTGAATCCAGTCGGGGCGATTATTCAAGCAAGGGAAGGAGCCAAGAGACAGGCAGAACTTGGTCCCCTACCGGAAGAATTAGGGCCAGCAATGGGTCAAATGATGATGTCCGCGTTTCAGCCAGAAATGCAGGCACTGGAAACGGTTAGTGATATCGCTGGACCGGCAACAGGACTTCTTGCGTCCAAATTTGAATCAGGCGTCAATCCACGCTATGCAGCTCTGCGGGCGCAGGGTGTTGGTCCGTTTCAAGCAATGCATCAGGCTTATGATTTAGCTGTTGATGCCGGAGAGATACCCTTGTGGGAGCAGATTTTATTTGAAGGTTTGACGGATCCCCTGGAGCTTCTTCCCGGAGGTCTTGCGCTTGGAGGAGCGAGAAGGCTTGCGACGGGAGCGGCAAAATTAGGACGATTTGGAGCCCGGACTGGATCCCGAGCAGGTCTATTTGATGAGTTTGCCGGTCAGGTTGATCCCGTTTTTGAACAGCAGCCAATGCGATCGTTCGCGGACATCAGGGTTCCTGATACGGGTATAGAGCCTCCAAAAGTAGAATGGAAAACATCCCCGGAAGCGCTGCAAGATTTACAGAAAGAAATTGAAGCCGGGACGCTTGAACCTGCTGGGCCCCGACAGCGATCTATCGAAAGAGCAGCAAGATCTGGTATAGAGCCTCCACAAGTAGGATGGAAAACATCTCCATTCCGTCGTGTAGATGCTGGGGTGGGAATGGAGCGGGCACGAGAAGCACGAGAACTTCGTCCTAGCGTACTTGACATGATGAAAACTGGTGGATTGGGAAGGAGTCGGGCTCTAAGCCGTCAAGATGAGTTGCTGGCTGATATGTACCCCATTGGTAGGGAACAGACTGTGTCAGGTTCCGTTTGGGATGATCCTGATACAGCGGCAATGGCAATTCTTGCAGATGTTGACCCGGTTCCGTGGCCGGTGAGCTTTCGCGGTTCGATGGAGTCAGTCGATCGGTCGCTACGACAGATACCGATGTCCGCAGAAGAGGTCAAGAGGGGATTGTGGGCAACTACAGGTGAGGATCTCACTAGGATTGATCCTATAACAGGGGATCCTATTCCATATAGGGGGGGACGGGACATAGGCAGTAGCCCCTTATCCCCGAAAGACTGGACAGACCCATCTTTAGGTGGGTCGGAAGTTGTCGATGAGGATATGATTTACAACATGATCCGATCTTTAGGTGGGTCGGGAGTTGTCGATGAGGATATGCTACGGCGTATTGAAATTGCTCAACGAGAGATGGCAGAGTTAGACGCGGATAAAGCAGCCAAACTTGCCCGAACGCAAGCACAGCGGGAAGCTATGGGTACCCAAACGACTATGACACCCGAAGAAGCCGCAAAGCTCTCATATGATGACCCGGCCTTACAGGGCGCACAATGGATGAAAGGTGTCGCGGAGCAAAGATTATTAGATCTTTTCCCGGCCATGGAAGGTAGCCCCTACACCGAGCAATTAACGAAGGTTGTGGGAGATCAGCCTCCTATACAAAAGGTTCTTCCTGAGATAGATGATCTCGATGCTGGAGCTGCTGGACCAGCAGGGACCCCAACTCGCCCGACTCCCACACCTGATGTTGATCCAACTGGTGTTGCCCGACGAGTTCCCACGCAAGAGGAATGGGCAGAGGGATTTATTGATCAGTCGGCAATTCCAGAAGCAACACGGAAAGAGATCATTGATCCTGATACCGGAGAACAAATGGCATCGGGCGTAAATATACTCAATGCTCGATTGGATGACATTGCTTTGAATCCATTGTACCAGCCTCGATACGGTGTTTCGGTTACAGAGGGAAACATTCTTCGTTCTCAGGTTGATCAGATCAAAAATAACTTTGATCCCGTTCAATTGGATCCAATTCGCCTTCGGTATCTACCCGAAGGTTCGGAGAAAAAGTACGAACTTGTGACGGGGCACCATCGTCTTCAGGCGGTTAATGAATTGGGACATGACACAATTATATCCAGGGTAGATAACATGACCGACCAGCAAGCCCTAGATCTTGCAAGCGCAGACAACCTTGCATCCGAGCAATTGGATGCAGTTGGAAAGATACAAGCAATACAACGTGTTTCAACAGAAGGACGTACGCCAGAAGATGTTTGGAATCTACTTGGCCCTGAAGCAAGAAAACATGACGGATATACTTTATTAACCAAAAAGAATGCTCCTGATCTGATCAAGATATTAGAGTTACCCACTGAAATTTTAGACGAAATCAGTCGTCTGCCGGGATCGTTATTTAGTATTCATCAAGCAAAGCATCTTGCAAAATGGGCTGTCGATTCGGGTCAGCCGCCTGATCAAGTGCAAGCGATGTACAACTATATTAGAGCGGGGGATAAGACATCTCCATTTACAGCAAATCAAGTTAAAGATTTGCTCGATAAATATGGCTATAACTCACGGGTCCTTGACGAAATTAAATCAAACCAAGCACAAATGTTTGGAGATATTGAAGGTGGGCAATTCAGCCCGATCCTTCAAGAAATAGCGAGGGGGGTTAAAGAAGAATCTCGATTATTGGGAGAACTCAGCGGCGCAAGAGGCGCGAGAACGTCAATGCTAGCGGGGAGACAAAAGTTAGCGGGACAGAGTGTACCACAACAAGACGAGAATATAAGAATTCTGGAACAACAATTGGAAGATTTCTCGTCGCAAAGTGAATCGAACATCCAGCAAATGTTGGGTATGGACGTTGAAACGGTTCCAAAAGTTACAGATGCTCCAACCGTACCCAAGGAACAAACTGCAATGGATTTCGGTGCGGTGGCTCCTTCTCCCGGCGCAATACCTGCTATTGAACCAACACGGTCAATAAAAACTATTTCGCATCCTATGGGAGATACTTGGTCTTCACGGTCTGAATTTACTTTAAAACAGCAAGTAGACGAGCTCGTGCAAATGGCTATGGACAAAGAAGGTCTGTATGTTGGTAGAGGTGGAAGGCCCTTCAAATGGGTGGTTGACACCGAGGCTCCCAAATTGGTCGAAATGTCGGATGATGAATTAGGTAGTCACATACGGGAATTGAAAGCACTACCGTCAAGGCAGAGGGACCCTAAACTAGGGCTTGCCGAGTTGGAAATGGAGAGAAGGACCAAGGATCTTCCTCCCGTTGGAGGAGGATCAGGCGAGTTGACCCCCTTGGAGCTGAAGGCTGCACATGAGTCAGGAGCGCGTTTCCTCACCGTTCCAAAGACAAAAGATGTCCTTGAGACAAACTTCATTCCTAACTGGACACGGAACTTAGGAAGACGCCTTGTTTCTATAGCAGGGGTAAAGCAGGCTGGGGTTGGGCAACAGATCAACCCGTCTCTCATGGCAGAAAATCCGATGGGACGAGGAGTAATTGCTTATAAAAAATTACAGGATTCCGCACAGGCAGCAGCAACTGCTGGAGTCGCTCCTCTCCGAGCTCTTGGAAGGGTCTGGGATATTGATCAGAACGGAAATGTCATCGGTATACGTGTCAAGCCCGGGGTGAAAATAGAAAAAAGCAGTCATATTCTTGAGGTCTTGAGTAAACCGGACAACTATATGTTGACACGAGGGCAACAGCAATGGGTTGATATCTGGAGATTATTGCGAGACGACCGACTACTGGAACTGAATAAGGCTAATATCGATTTGAGTGACTTCCGGTTGGACGGTCCGATTGGTCAGCAAGTTTTAGATATTGACCTTGGTCGTGGTGGACAGGAGTACTTCCCGAGAATTGCTCTAATGGATAAGGATCTCCTTGGAAACCAGAAAAACGTCAATATTGTCGGTCGAGAAATGACGCAGGAACAGATCAGGCAATATGACACGATCGCAGAGGCAGTAGCAGATGGGCAATCGTACATGATTGACCCGAACGATATTGTCGAATCCACTCTTCGGGCGTCCCATCAGATGTTGGTTGATAAGGATTTCGTAGATTGGATGGTGGACGAAAAACTCCTATCTGCACGACGCGGACTTGGTCAAGATGTAGCTCCCCCGGCAAAAGGGGAAACGCTTCTGGATGTCACGACCCCAGGTATAGGGAAGAGATTTCGCGGCATTATTGTGGACCAGGAGACTAAGAACGCACTGGATGAAATTGTGCGGGATGTTGGAAGCCCTCTTTTGGGGAGATTTGAAAATATTGGAAACATGTCTCGGTTCCTCCAGACAGGAATCGACCCCGGATATCTGTTGATTCAGGGTCAGGTCCTTGCTTCTAGTCATCCAAAGATTTTTGCAAAGTCGGCGCACCTATCACTCAAGGCGTTTTTACAACCTGAAACTCTCCAGAAGTACCTTCGGGATAACGCGGATGTGGTTCAGGAAATGATCTCGAGTGGGTCGTCACCGTTCCTTGCTTCAGAGTATGCGTCAGCAGCAACAACGGGGTTCTTATATGACTGGGCAGGGCGCGGAGGAGCACGAGGTCTTGCCGGAAATGTCGCTCAGAAAGCATCGGCTGCATTTAATGCGTTCATGGATGTTGCGCGGATCGAACTGTATAAAGCAATGAGCAAAGACGTCAAGCTGAACTTCACAGGTGTAGACCGAGCGAAGGAGCTGAGCGGTTTATCTGATGTCGTCGATCATATGGTAGGTATCAGCAGCTCACGCAGTCTTGGCGTGAGCGCCAGTCGGAGACAGCTTGAGGGAGCTTTCCTGCTCTACGCACCACGATATCGACGCGCTGTCGGTGCTCTTATGGTTGATGCCATGCAGGGTGGAACACGCGGGAAGGTTGCCCGGAGAGGACTGGCTCATCTGGCTGCTTCTGCAATGTTCTTTATGGGCGGTATTTCTTTCTTAATGGGAGTACGCGATCCGGCGAACAGGGATCGGGCTCCAATTACCGGAAAGGCAACTCCGGTGAAGGGCATGGAGTGGCTTCCATTTGATTTCAATGTGTGGCCCATATTTAATCCAACAGATCCACGATTTATGACGATTCGTCTTGGGAAAACAGAGATGGGACTTGGGGGTGCATTTGTATCAAACATAAAGATGCTTGCCCGATTTGCAACGGGACTGTCAGAAGGACAGGGTGTTCCAGAAAAAATGTCCAATCTGGCCGCTTCCGTTGGGAAAACTGTTCGTGGGTCGGCATCTCCTGCAACGAGTTTGGGATGGGCTGCTATGACCAATACGGATTATTTTGGTGACCCTGTTTGGAATATGCGAGGGGTGCCAGCACAAGTATTGGAAAGAGTGCTTCCGTTCTGGCTTGCTCCTTACTTGGTTGAGCCGATAGAAGAGGCAAAGTCCTGGAGCCCGAGCGATATTGCAAGTGCACTACCGGGTCCTGAGAGGGGGCCCGTGAGTGCTTTGGGAGCGCGGGAATTCCCGGCAAATCCCAGAAATATCGTGTCTCAGGATTTATTCCAGCAACCTTACGGGGCAATGCCCGAGGATTACCAACAGGATATTGTGGACCAGATTGCTGGGTCACAATACAATTTGCCTGAATCAGATTTCTCAAGAGAGCGCGAGAGAAGGCTTCAAGAATTAAAGGAACTGGGTGAGAGGACAGACCTCACGCCGCAAGAAATGGCAATCTCGTTTTACAAGATTGAAAATGAATCCCGGGGATATATGCGTAAGGCGCGTGAGGACGCAGGATTCAGATCTGGTACTGATGCAGATCTGACAGAAAACCAGAAGGCACTTGAACAAGTGTATGCATTGTACAAAACGTACGATCCGAAAATGTATGATGCACAATATGAGATATTGAAGGAAAGCTGGGGGAACGATCCTGAAAAGATTGCGTTTGTCGATCGTAACACCAACGTCAAACCGATTCCCGAAGGATTATATTTAAAGCTTCCGCAAGCTGTGACGGCACGGTTTGATGCGTCCCTGAAATCCCGGGAAGATCATTTGCGACAGATTGGTCGTGATGAACTGATCGGCCCGATGCGTCAAGCGTATATCAAAGAACCGGAAACACTAACGCCGGATATCATGCATTTGAGAACGGTCGAACGTAGTGGATATAAGAACATTATGACTGAGGAAAACAAGGCGAATTTATTGAAGTCGCGTATGCCGGAGCGATATGGTCCTTACATTGAACGATATGTGGGATCAAACGATAGCGCCCGGAGAAATCTTATAAACAAAGGTACCGAGAGGAAAATGTACGCTGCGGTCAAGGCGCAGTACGGTTATTCCGAAAGACTTCTCGAACAGCAACAACTACAACTGCTCCAGCAAGATCAGGAACAGGGCGGGGTATTAGAAATCATTCTTTATTATTACGGTTTGCATCCCAGGCCGTCTCTGCGGGCAAACGACGCGAATTTCCTTCGGGCAGTAGATCAATTCAAGAAAAACTTATCATTACAGCCGGTCGGATAACGCATGTTTTCAATATGTAGTAGTATAAGGGACAGGAAGTACTAGATGTGGATAGAGTCTGGAGGCCAAGGAAATGACAACGAACGAAAATAATCCGGTTGTTGAGAGTGACGCTCCTGTAGGACAGGATCTAACGTCACCCGAACAACTGTCCATCGAATCAGGGCTGGATGACGCTCCTGTTGCACCGGAAACACCGGCAACACCGGAAGTCGAAACTCAGCCAGATGGAGCCGTTCAAGGAAATGCAATGGGCGCACAAGGGGCGCCACAGGAATTACCGGGGCAGCAACCGTTACCGGAACAGCAACCACAAGCAACACCTACTTTAAGCCCGCAACAAATTCAGCAGATGCAACAACAAAACACCCAGATGGAAGAGCAGCAGTTCTTCCAGGGCCTGGGGAAGGCTGCACACCAATATAAGAATAATTTGGAGGAGCAGGGTGTTTCTCCAGATGTTGCCGATGGATTGGCAACAAATTGGATCAAAGAAACCGCAGCAAAAAAAGAAAGAGACAAGCAGTTTGCCGATATGATGGGGAATCAGGCAGGAAGCGTACAAGCGACCCTGCATTTTGCCCAGAAATATGGGTTTCTTGATGCTAATTCTGCTAGTGTTTTTAATCAGTTGTTGCAGGCTCAAAGCCCTGCTGATATGGAATCAATGGCCAAGAAAATGCAATCGGACCGGGCGAAAGATGCCCGGATAGCTGAACTGGAACAGGGAACTGTTCCTCCCCAAAATTTTGATAATAGCCAAGGATCGCCAGAATCATCTGCTTCAAACGATCGCCTGGTTGATGCTTACAACAATGGAGATCGATCACCGGCGGCGGTAGAAGCAGTACGAAGAATGACGTTCGGAAGCTAAAGGAGTTATAAAATGGCCCAGACAGCCACGACGGGAAATTTAGAGAACGCACAAAAGATTATCCTCGCATCCGCGAGGTACACAGAAGAGCATAACGCTCCGGCAATGAACCTCATCGAGCCGTTTACATTGCCAAAGGGCGCGAAGCAGGTCACTGTTCCAAAAGTGGCACAAATGAGTATGTCCGATCTCGTTGACGGACAGGATATCGTTGACGAAGAAGAAATCGGGATGACGACCGTTGATCTCACCGCATCAGAAGTTGGGGCGAAGGTCATCATTACAGATAAATTGTCACGACAGAGTGCCGATAACGTCTTCTCTATTATCGGTCGCCAGCTCGGTGACGGGATGGCACGGAAGAAAGACAACGATGTGACTGCTCTTTACTCTGGGTTCTCAGTGGACCTTGGACAATCTGGCAGGAATTTTGATATAGAAAATGTCGCCGCTTCGGTTGCGTATGCCAAGGGAAGCAACTTTGGGTCCCAGTTGTACATCAACCACCACCCATTTACCATATTCGATCTCGCCAAGGAAGCTGCTGGTACAGCAGCCACATATCCTATGACACCGGGATGGTCACAAGACTTGCTCGGTAACTTCTGGAGTGGTATACGACCAATATTTGGTGTTCCTATCTTTGAAGATGGAAACATCACCCGAACCACACCAGCAGCGACCGTAGGATTTATTGGTGACAAGACAGCAATGGCAGTCCTCAAGAGCGTAGATACCAGGACAGAGCGAGAGCGTGATGCGTCCCTTCGGGCAACCGAGGTGATACTGACAAGCGATTACGGTGTCTTTGAACTTGATGACAGCAGGGGAGCAGGTCTGACGTTGGATTCATCTGTACCTGCAACAACTGATTAGGAATAGGTGAAAAGTATGGCAATAAGCACTAGCGAACGTACTGCATTAAGAGATGAATTAGTTAGTCAGGGGTATTCCTGGGAGTACATCGACGAGTGGCAGCCGAAGACCGCTCTGTACCGACACAGGGAACTGAAAAATCCTAACGGTGAAATAACGAGTGAAGTTGGAACCAAGATCGAAGGTTTACCGGGTAACCCTGATTATGTAACAAAGAAGGCGAAACTAGGCCTGTTACAGTGGCCTCCGAGTGCTTCGTGCGAGTGCCAATGGTGCCAGGAATCCTTTAAAGCTCCCAAGGTAGAACAAAAAACAACTGATGGGGAAGAGGAAAAGTCTTCCCCATCGAACATGGGCCCACATTACAAAGGTTGAATAGCTAGGTGTAACGATTGGCCGAGCCTAGCGACAAAAAAAGTATCGGCGAATCGCAGGGCATCGAACCTGCTCAAATCATTAACCTTAAAGGAGGTTAGACATGGCGTTCCCGTTAACGATCAATTTGGCATACGGACAAGAGAAGGTAGAGACTTCTGAGCAAAAGCAGAAACTAGGAACCAGAGCAGTGCTTCCTGATGGCAGGGTATTTTACTACTCCCAAAATAGCAGCGCAGCTATTACAACGGCAGGAATGTTAGTAGATGGACTTCTTAACGAAGCTGACCATGATATGGACAAGGCTGCTACGGCTGCTCATTCAGTAGGTGATACCACGATTAGCTTGGAAATCACTGAAGCATCGGGTGGTTCTGGGGATCTTACGTTAAATGAATATGCAGATGGATACATGATGTTTAATGATGGGCCAGGAGAAGGTGAGGTATATCGAATCAAGTCTCACCCAGCCCATGATGCGTCTGACGATGCTACTTGTATCTTTACTCTTGATGAGCCAGATGGAATAAGAACTGCTTTGACCACAGCCTCACTTGCAGGACTTTTTAAGAGTCCATATAACGGAATTGCAATAGTCAATGGTGACGGAACTCTGACATTTAGAACTGGTGTAATTGGTGTAACAACTATACCTGTAACGGCTAGCTACTATTGCTGGATTCAGACTTCTGGTATAGCTACCGTTGCTCTTGGAGCGCAGGTTGGTGTCGTTGGTGATGCTTTAACTGTATCCCAAGAGACAGATGAGAGTGGTATGGCAGAAAGAGCAGACCACTCTGATGAGTCTGACCTAGCAACTATAGGAGTTGCGATAGGAATACCTTCAGTGTCAGGTGATAAACAAGCCTGCATGTTGCACATTAGGAATTAAATGCCCATTGATATATGGACACCACAGGGGGTCGTTCCGGTTGGGACGACCCCTCTGGGGTACAACAAGGAAACAGGATCAGGGATTGTTTCTCATCGCTTTACTTTGAAAGCGAAAGATAAGTTTGGTGTTGAACATGCCACTCGTGTCGAAATCCTAGCGGATAAAGATACCTCTAAAGAGCATATCGAAGACATGATGGCGAACTCAGCCGAGGCTTTCGTGAAGGAAGTACGTGAGAAATATGACAAGAGGCGCCCAACCGCTGATGAGAAGAAGGAAATCGGGAAGATCCTCGAAGACTTTCGGAAGCAGGCGATCAAGCGCAAGGAATCAACGAACAACACTTTATACTATCAG
>Ga0080013_1001050_pt1 | contig 37488 bp, 51 predicted proteins | sample ETNvirenome_6_85_FD_69236 | JGI IMG/M metagenome (GOLD analysis project Ga0080013, IMG submission 69236) | Marine viral communities from the Pacific Ocean - ETNP_6_85 (SPADES assembly) (version 2) | ecosystem: Environmental > Aquatic > Marine > Oceanic | place: Pacific Ocean | collected 2013-06-19
TTATGCGACATCTTCTAATCCCCCTAATACTCCTAATGGGCTGCCCAAAGCCCCCCACACCCCCGGAACCAACCACCTGCGAAGCCAGTGCCGATTGGATCACCAACCCCTCGATGCCAGGGGAAGTGCCTTCCACAGAAAGCTTTTGCGACTTCTACCAGTTCTCCTGGCAATGGTTTCTCGCACAAGCGAGCCCTTCCGCATCGGGCGATCCTGTGTTCCTGCAGAACCGAATCTACTCACCGACAGGTGGGCAAGACCAATGCGCTGACCCACCGATCACAGGCATCGAAGGTGCAGTGAGCCAACTGATCCCTCGTCAGGGGAAGCCAAACAACTTTGAAGACGCCCAAGCAGATGGCAATGCCCTATACGACCGGAACGGCAACATCCTCTACTACAACACGTTCTATTCGCAGGACTTATGTAATGCGACCTCTGCCGGGTTCGTTCCTGGAACCCTTGAAGCGAAGATGTCGTGGATGGTTCTCCAAGAAGGAACGCACCACACCTACTACACCATCAACGCCACACTTCCGGGCTACGAAGAAGAGGTCAGCCTTGGCTTAGTGGGGTTGCACCTGGCAATTTGGACTCCCAACCACCCAGAAATGATTTGGGCTACTTGGGAACACAAGACCAATGCACCGCTATGCAACGGTACCAGCGGCACCGATAAGGGTTGGTCTCTGGCTTCGGACAACGCTGCGGCGTGTCTGATACTCTCAAAAACAACATCGAGTGGGGCACCCCCAGCTTCATGTAGCGACTTCGGATTCAATGTTCCTGCCACCCACCCCACTGGCGCACCTCCCATCACAGCGGATGCCATCAATGTCTGTCGGCAGTACGCCTACGGTAATCAAGAAGGTCAAGCGGTCAACAAGAACGACAATGCCGCCAACCTCGCAGCCATCACAGATCTGAACACCGCTCTTGTGGGCGACAACGGATTACTTACGAAGCTGCCGGGGGATAACCCTTTAGCTGTGTGGGCCAACTACGAGATGGTCGGTGCAATCTGGACGAAGAATGGTGCTGATTCCGGACCTCCCCCCGTTCCCAGTACACAAGCACAAGGGCCTGGGGATGCCAACAGCCCACAACGCGGTTCTTTGGAACTCACCAATATGACCTTGGAGACCTTCCAACAGGGCGACACGAGTGCTGTGCCGAATTGCTTTGGATGCCACAACTACAGTGCGGATAACCCTTTGAATGTGAGCCACATTCAAAGCAAGCTGTTGCCACAGTCGGAACGATGATTCCCGACTTTACATTGGCAGTTGAATTGATAGGGATGTTGGCAGCAATGGGATTACTGGATTGGGGAACGAAAAAGGTGAAGGGCATACATTGAATCATAAGCAACGGGCTCTTCGGTTTGTAGAACTACACGGGGAACGGCTCATCGTTCGTCGCACCATACGGAACAAGACGCGCACATCACACTTGCCAGTGCGCATCAAAGAAGTGCTACTGACCGTTCCCTATGACGTAAAGCCTGTGGTGCTCTTCACATGGACCAAACGGAAGCCCGAACCCAACTGGTTGAAGGTCTGGGCGCAAGCGATTGAGCTGTTAGGGCCGGTAGAGACCTTCGAGGTACCGATAGAAGCCTGATACCAAAACGCATAGCAGTATGCGTCACTTCCTAAGATTCAGCCTAATCTGGTATGCCCAGCAGTTCGCCATCCCGTTCTGGGTGGTTGGACACGTCCATCTTCACCTTACGGACTACCACCAGGTGATTGTTCTGCTGGCCAGCTTCGCTATGCACGCTGCGGTAGCGGCGGGGTTCTGGCTCGATTGGGTTGATCACCGAGATGCTTCAAAGGCTCCATCGGTTGATTCAACATCCGATTGCACTCCGGGCAACGAGCCGGAAGCCGATTGACGATACCTGTCTTGCAGTGGGCGCATGTGAACTTCACCTTTTCAGTCCTCCGATTCACCTATGGGTATCAATAGACTTCCTATGGGTGCAGGTTAGCAAAGCCCGACCCTTCTTTAGGAGAACCCCAATGAGCAACGACCGTAAACAACTCATCAGACTTGCCGCTTCGCGGCCCGTCGGTGATCCTGTTCGCCGGGTCTTGCTGGGGGAGCTTCAAAAGCACCAGAAGACAAGTGCAGTGGGTTCCCTCGATGCTGTTATGAAGGATTGGTTTGATGACCTTTCCCTCAGTATGGCCAGGATGCACAGTCAGACCGGATCGAAGATGAAGGTCCGAAATGTAGGACCTGACGGATTTTCCTTCACCCTTGATTCCTGGACTGATTCGGCCCGCAATTACCGAACCAATGTGGCCGGCCAATTACGATTGACAGGGGATCGGTTGAAGTTGGAATTTGGCAATGAGAAATGGACTTGGGACCTCGACACCCCCCGCAAGGCCATTGCAGCTAAGTGGCGGGAACTCAATTCGTATAATGACCATCCTTTCGCGCGCAGTGCAGCTTCCAACAAAGAAGCCCGTGGATGGGATGGCACACTCGAAGGATCCAAGGCTCGAGCCAAGTGGGTTCGACGCGGACAGTGGCCATACATGGAAATCGAAGAACTTCCAGGCAAGCCTTTCAAGCGCAAGCTGAGAAAAGCCGAGTTCAGGTGGTCTAACCACGGACAGCAATGGCCCTTGCTGATGGAAAACGTCTTGGAAGATGCTCGTCTGTCTCGGAACATGGACTACGACAAGATGGTTCGAGCGATGAAGAATGCCTTGAAGAAGATTCCTGGTAAGTACGACGAAAAGACGGTTGCCCGATTCGGCCCGATGCAAGAATACGTGCAGAAGGAGCTCGACAGAGCACCCTACGAAGAAACCGTGTTCTACTTGAACGTGGAACCAGCCAACTACAAGGATGTCAGTTTCACAGGTCGTGACTTCGGTGGAACTTCCAAATGGACCGAGTTCACCTTCTACTCCGATAGCGATGAGTACGATCAACAAGAAGGCATGCAAGCCTTCACTAAGAGCACTTCAGCAGGGGGAGCCCGGAAGCTCTTCAAGATGCTGAAAGCCAACCCCGACCTTGTGAAGAACATTAGTGAAAAGGATTTCACTAAGATGCTCGACAAGAACAAGATCGGCTACCGCTATGTCCCAACAGTATGGAGATAGCGATGAAACTCCCAATCGAAATCTCCAAAGAACAGAAGACCGCCAGTGCGGGTTCTGAAATCGTTTGGCGCCTTCTTGATCAACGGGCCTTTATGAAGGTCTGGCGTGATTTGAAGAAGGACGATGAACAGGCAGCCGATCTCTTGTATGAAGTGCTTACCACTCTACAAGACAAGCTGGACATCGCTGACCGCGAGTACAACGCCCTCAATCGCATCGCACAGTTGGTCAAAGCGGGTTCCGGTTGGAAACCCGCCCTCCAACGGAACAACATCTTCAAGGCGGCTGACCTCCTGGGTCTGAAGCTCCCGAGCGGTATGTTCGCCAGTACCAAGACCGCCAAGGTCGAGTACAAGCAACACGGTGAGATGGTGCGCCTGACAATCCTGCAAGCAGGGCAGGGGAAGTTCTTGAAGGCTATTGAAGTTCAGAAACGGGCATCCGTGTTCCAAGACAAGGTTGGAACAGCCTTGAAGAATTCTGGGCTCTTCCTACGTTGGAAGTTGGAAGACGTTTGGATTGAATCCACAAGGGGCGGGCTCGCTTTCAGTATGACCCTCGATGCCAAGCTCAAAGAAGAAATCACCGATGTATATGACAACGCTTTCAGCAAGCCTTTGAAGGCTGCCTTCAAATCCCAAGGCATCGCCTTTTAGGAGTACCCAATGAGCAACGACCGTAAACAACTCATCAGACTTGCCGCTTCGCGGCCCGTCGGTGATCCTGTTCGCCGGGTCTTGCTGGGGGAGCTCCAAAAGGAAAGCCGCAAGGTCACAGTGAAAGAGATGAAGGACTTCATCGAAATCGCGTGGGACCACAAAGAGCAACCTTCAAGTTCGGAAGCATCTCGTTGGTTGAAGCGGGGCGATGTCGAGGATTGTGTTGTTTGCGGATCGCCCAATACAAGTCGGGCCTGGGAAGGGAGAGAACAACGAGGCTATAACTGCTCCAATTGCGGGGCGGAATACAGTGTGGCCATCAAGATCGTGCCCACCAAAGTCTTGCAGGTTGAGTACCATCTCAACCGCGGCAATTTCAGACAACAGCCCGTCAAAGATTCTCCAATGTATGACGGCATCACTTACTACGACTGAGGAGTACCCAATGAGCACCGACCGAAAACAACTAATCAGGCTTGCCGCTTCGCGGCCCGTCGGTGATCCTGTTCGTCGGGTCTTGCTTGGTGAAATCCGAAAGTGTGGCTCTCCCAACTTTGACCGGTGGAACCCTGACTCTGGATTGATAGAAGACTGCGCCATCCTTTCCGATGAACTGAATCTTGATTTGAAGAAGCTGAAGAAGGGCATCGAAAGAATCGAGGATGCCGCCGGCATCAAGGCCTTCGACTATATGGCCGACGACTTGTATGAAAGCGAGGATCTTTCCAGTTCTTGGGAGGACTTTCCTTTGACCCATAGGCACTTCGTAGACCGACCAGACAGGAAGCGAGCCTGGACGGTGTGGTTCAAAGCTGCACAGTCGTACATGCAACAAATTGGACGGCTCCAGAAAGAACTCACTGAAACACAATCCAAAATGAAGCGGCTCCAAAGAGTCTTTGCACAAACGGGCATCTGAGGAGAACCCAATGAATAACGACCGTAAAACACTCATCAGACTTGCTTCATCCCTTCCGAAAGGAAGTGACGAACGCCGAACCCTACTCGCTGAACTTCAGAAGCAAGCAGCCCCAAGAAGTGCCGGATCGGTTGGGATGAAAGCCCCGAAGAAAATCTTGGAAGACCTGATGGAAATCGCAGCCGACCATAGAACGAGCTTGAGCAGTTCCCAAAATCAAGTGTGGGCACGAAGCGGATCGGTTTCCACATGCCCTGTATGCGGTTCCGGTGATACCGAGCGGCAGAATACCTATGGGGACAGCGAAGGACTGAACTCTTGCAATAATTGCGGCTCCTGGTACAAATGGGCCGCGAAGGTTCAGATCACTCCTGTGAAGATTTTGAGGGTTGATTTCAACAACACAGGGAAGGCTTCGCTAAGGCAATACCCAACCAAAGGTTCCTATCTCGGGGATGAAGCGGTCGATTGGGCGAGCTACCCTTTGAACGTCGAAAGCTGGTAAGCCCGGTGAACCGAGAACTGCGAAACGACATTGACCTGGTGGCTCTCCGCTTGAAGCGGATGGGGCTCCCTTATGTCGCCAAGCAGTTTACGAAGCAGCCCTTCGCCACAGGTAAGAGTTGGAAGCCACTGGTCGAAGACCAACTGTTCATGGGGAACATCGACCGCAGGGATATGAACAAAGCCCTGAAGATACTATGGGACTGGACAATGAATGCACAAGACAAAGGACACCGACTCAAACCCGTCAGATTCAACACTGCAGCCAGCAGGGTAGCAGCCCGACACCTACGAGCTTCGACCAAGAAGGTGGATGAAGAAGGCATCATCATCGGCTACGGCGAAGGCCCAGACGGTGAAGACGCTCGTATGCTCAGGATGATCGGGCCACCGATGTCTGTTCGGGATTGGACTAAGCTGATGGAACAGGCCACACCCTACGGCTACAACGCGTTCAAAGCATCTACGGCTGGACGTTGGTTAGCCGGACATCGGGTCAAGAAAGTGATGCCCGGCAGGGATAACAGCGTCGTCGCATATGCAGATGTATCTGGGGTCTCCGAAGAAGGGATCGCCGATATGATCGCTGAGGTCTCCGAAGAAGGAGCCGCCAACATCGATGAGGCTTCCGTTCATGCAGGAAGCCCCACAGGGAAGACCATCATCTATTCGTGGGACGGTCAGGGCTACGAAGGTCTTGGTTCCAACGCCGAAGCACTACGGAACGCACCGGGCAAGAAGTGGCTCCGCCTCTGGTGGGACTAAACCAAGTCAATCCGTGCAAAGCCCTCTTCCAATACGGGTGGGCTCCCCTGCATCTTGTTCCACATCGCCTGAACAACAGGCTCCGGAACCATACGGTCTGAAGAACGCTTGCCGTTCCTCTCCAAACAGATAGCCAAAGGCGTTCGGAAGTACACAAGGGTACAAGGAACACCCGCCTCGCGAGCCATCCCAATCCACGGCGCACGCTTCCAAGGCAAGTCAAACGTCGCATCAATGTACAAGCACCGCTCGTCTTCGTGCTCACGAAGCCAAGTGGTCTTGCCCGAAGCAGGAACGCCCATAAGCAACACCAGCTTGTCTGGCTTGATCGGCCAATCAAAGAGAGCCGTCCGTGCAGCAGCCTTGGACTTGTCCCAAGCCGCTGTCACACGGGGAATAGACCAGACGTACTTGCCGTCCTCCATCAAGTAGCTGTCAGGGCTGATGATCATTGGTTCCACTCCTTCGGCCAACATTCCTTGGGCCAAGCACACACGGCATCTTCCAAAACAATCCGTGCATTATCAAGGTGCTCGATTGCACTGTGAATCTCAGGTTGGGTCATATCCAACAACCGTCCGGTTTCGACATCCAAGGTTCCCGCTTGGTCTCCCTGTTCGACATCTTCCTTCATATCACGAGCGATCTTCCTAAGACGGTCCATATCCTTGTTCATACGACGAAGGATGGGTCCAATCTTTGAAGTGTGCTTCTTTTTCATAGCGGTCACCAGGTAGTAGGCTCACTTACATATACGAGACAGCCCATACAAAGTTGGCCCCCGAATCATTCCTCCCCTATGGGCGGCTCCCCTTCCGCATAGGACTCCCCCAACCCATAGGGGGTAGGGGATGCTTTATCCAAAAGAAGAACAGTAAGAACGGCTCCCGTTACCACCCCCGCTACGAAGAGTAAGAGAAGAACAGTAAGAACCAAACACCCCACTATTACTTCAACCATTGCCACATAGTCCCTCCGTACCTTCGTACCTTCGTCATAGGAGAGCCTTCAAAGGGTGGTCAAGAAGAAAGGGGTTTAGGGTGGTGGTTCCTTGGGGGTTGGATCAGCCCAAATCCGTACCAGACACGCAGATGTTCGGTGGGTGAACTACGGTTTGAGGTACCCAAGGGGCAGGGACAGACAAACCCTCAGGAAAAGCCAAACAACAAAGGGTTTGAACTGAAACCCGAACCGGTTCGCGAACCGACGGTTCGAAGAGCTCTCGCATACAAATCCACGAGCTGCCGCAGCTCAAACGGAAGAGGCCAGGCGTTTAGAGCTCGCACTCGAAATGCAGCTCGAGTAGAAAGAGCTCAACGCGTAGTCGAACCCACAAGCGTAAACCCCTGATTTCTTAGGGAATCCTGAAGAGCTGTCAGAAATCATGTGGACAGAATCTGGGTATCCGCAGCTCGAGTGGGGGATTCGAACTGCGGACCAGGCGGACCAGGGAGCTGATCCATGTCCGTCTCTCGTGGGTGTTCGTTCTACAGGTTGGAGGAACGGACATATGAAAACTTGTCAGCTACGAGTGCGCCCCGGAACCCTTTGTGTGATTCCGCTTGGGCAAGGGGTCTTCGGTGTGGGTGTCGTTAGGAAAACGGGGAACGCAGCTCCTATTGTGCGAGGTCTTTCTCTGGAAGCAGCTCGAGCTCTTTGTCGAGCTGCCAGGATTTCAGTCGACGCGCAGTGAGTGGAAGGGAGGACTTTCCTTTGACCCATGTCCATCGGGCGATCACCTTCGGTTCTGTCGGGTGAGGGGCAAGACCTCTCGACCGGAGACTGTATGTTTGCTTTTCCGCAATACGACGAAGCCCTTGGACCCCACGACCCCGCCACCCTTCAAGACAGGTGGCCCCACCCCGCCTACGTTCGGCCCCCATCGATTGATGTGAGTGCCTATCTCAAGCCGCGAACAAGGATCGCAGACCGTGGGAGGGTGCGCCTTGTGCGCCCTTTGCCTGACCCATGTCCATTTCGCCAAACCCTTCGGTTCTGTCGGGTGAGGGCCAAGGACTCCAACATCACCCGTCCCTGTGACACCCCAACGTAAGGGGGAGCCTTACGCCATCGGGTTGCATGCAACCCACAGGAGACACATATCTTATGCTTTCAAAAGAGATCGCTAATAAGGATCCTCGATTCATCGAGGGTTGGATGGGCCGTTTGGTAGTGGAGGGCGTGATCACGCCTAACGAAGCTGCTGAAGCTGTTGCCTGGTGCGAAGCAGACCCCGAGAACTGGGTGACTCTGCGTTTCGCAAAGGGCAACAAGGTCAAAGCGGGGTTCAAGGGCTGCAACGCCGATGGACTTCACTTCGGAACCGGAAACCTACGCGGGTAGGGAATAAGGGGATGCCCCAGCATTGGGGTGTCCCCTTCGTCTTTGGTGGTTGGGATGCCAGGACTCGAACCTGGAATGGCGGGATCAAAACCCGCAGTGTTGCCAATTACACCACATCCCAATGTATCAGTAGCAGTCGCGCTTCAACTGGTTCCAATCAGGAACGACATGGTACACCTTCTCCCCAGCTTCGATACGTTCAAGCTGTTCCTTGGTGATGCGTACCGGGCGAGGCTTCTCTGCGGTGTAGGTCTCACCATCTTCCAAGACATAGATAAGGGTCGTTGTTTGAGCTGGCATCCGCTTCAGCTTCTTGCCCACACCGAGCGACACTGTTTTCCGTGTTCGGTCTTTCATTCTCTTCCTTGGTGTTGAAGCACCTTACCCTTGGTGAGCCGACTGGGACTTGAACCCAGAACCTACGGATTAAAAGTCCGGTGCTCTACCTGTTGAGCTATTGGCCCCCGAAGGGGAAAGGCATCTATGCGACCACCGACATGCCTACCTGCTCGGCCACATAGGGGTCAATGAACAACCCCCCTTGGTCTAATCAGCTTGCGCGATTGCCCCGCATATTATTGAAGCCTGAAAGCGTGGCTGTCTTTCGTGCCGTAGCACCCGTGGGTGTCATTCGGTTCGTCGCAATGTGGGTCGTTGGAATCGGTCAAGACCGAGAAGGGGAAGTGTTGTGCAAGAAAAGCGTCTACCTGTGCCATCGCTTCTTCTTTAGTGGCTTCGATCCCGCTGGTGGAGTGACCCTGACCTTGAGGACAACTTCGGTAGCCCCATCCATCAGTCCCCCCGTGTGAGTCGCCGAAGCCGCCCAACCATGAGGACACAAGAGCAACCTGTGTTCCCAAACCGTTGACCCGGACGAACCTCGGGGGATGGGAGGAGTCTGGTGCCCATGGAAGGATCACCTTGTTCAAGACCTCTTGGGCTTCACGAATGGAAGCGGCATCTTCAGTATCGATTGTCAGCTTGGGTGTCATTTTCTACCTCATTCCGGTGTGGTTTATCGTTTGTGTTTTGATCATTAGACTGCGCGTCTCTTCTGTCGGTTGAACTTCCCATCGAGCTTCACACGCTTCGCTCGGGAAGGGAACACAATCTCATCAAGGATGGTGAGGATTGCCTTGGGCAGTTCCGCAAGGTTCTTCACAGCCACACCCTTCTCAAAGGTGTTCAACACACCGTAGCAGCCATCATCGATCCCGATGCCCACAACTTCGATTCCTGCTTCGCGAGCAAGTCGGATTTGACGGCGCATCACACCGCGATGGTCGTAGTCGGGCTCCCCATCCGTAAGGACGAACAGGACGCGGTGGCGTTCGGGGCGCTCAGACAGGGCTTGCAGACCGTACTGCACACCGTCACCCATCGGGGTTCCGCCTGTAGCCATTACGGAAGGGAATCGCACCAGGCAGCTTCGAAGGGGCTCTTCCCATCCCTTGAACACATCGATCCCGATTGCAGATGTGCGGTGGAAGTTCCGTCTTGTGCCTTGAATGGGTGCGGGGTCTGCCGCACCGTAGTTGCTGTGCCAAATGTCCCGAAAGCCGGCACACAAGACAGGCGCACCCACACCGTCCAAGCCATCCGCAAGGGCAAGCATCGCGATAGCAGCGGTTTCCCTACGGCGGCTCATTGATCCCGACTGGTCTACGATAATCGCAGCAGCCAGAGAGCAGTCGCGCTTGGCGATGTCAGCGAAATCGGGGCGTGTTGGGGTGACATTGGCAGCCATTTCCACAGCGCTATCTACGAGGCGACGTTCGGAGAGCCCCTTACCCCGCTTCACACCGTGAAAACGACGGGTGGAACGGTCTGCAAGGAACTTGCGACGAAGCATAGTCTTCAGGGCTCCCCCTGACTTACGGGCCTTGTTGCGAAGGGTTGAAGCTGTGGAACGACTTCCTTCGTCTGCCTTTTTGACTTCATCCATATCGGGGTAGTAGGGACCCCACATTTGTTCGCCGGCTTGAACCGATTCGGTTTCCTTCTCGTTGGCTTCGGCAGTCAGTTCATCAAGGGCCTCATTGTGGGTCTTGATGCCGCTATCGTCGCCATCTTCAAGGGCATCTACGATGGAAGCAGCGATTTCCTCAGCGGTCATTGGGGCTTGTTCTTCACCAGCACCCGCACCACCTTCTTTTCCACCATCATCTTGGGCGTTGTTGGAGGTGTCGCCTTCATCGGTGTCGCCTTCATCATCCCCATCGGAATCGCTGTCACCTTCACCTTCACCTTCACCCTTATCGGAGCCTTCGGCCCCTTCACCGTCAGCTTCTTCGTCCCCACCCTCATCGCCGGTGGTGCCATCATCACCTTCTTCGGTGTCTTCCCCATCATCGTCGCCTTCTCCGGCGCCGGTTTCGGGGGTGTCATCCTCTTCTTCTTCATCATCGGTGCGAATGACGGGACCTTGTGGGCCATTGCCACCATCTTCAGTGTCCCCATCATCCTCATCGGCATTGGGGTCTTCAATGGCAATCCCGCCACCTTCACCGTTCCCACCTTCACCCTTTTCAGGCTTGTCGATGATGGTCTTGTGTCCGCATTCGGTACAAACGATAGCGATCTTGTCGGGCTGTCCCTTGACCGCACGGCTACGGAGCTTGGAAGCACCCGCACCACACTGTTCACAAGCGGGCTGTTCGCCACCTTCGGGCTGGTCTTCCATTGGAGCATCCGACTTGGCGAGCAAGGTGGCAATCACCTTCATCGCAATCGTAAGGTGCTTCAGGTCATCCCCAGGACGGTTGGCATCGCCCAAGGCGATGGCTTCATCAAGAAGGGGCTTCAATTCGCCTTCGGTGACGAGCTTCCACGCTTCGGGGGAAGCAGTCTGGTACTCTTCAAGCACCTTGTTCTGAAGCGGGGTGTCGTACCCAAGCCCCAAATCGCGGAAAGCACCGGTCACAACCCGAAGGTCTTCATTGACGGGCAAGCCCCGGTGTTCGGCAGCAGCCTTGCCGGCGATTTCCTGTTCAAGAACGAAGTCCTGAAGGGGAGCCAATCGGGCACCGGTTCCGGCATAGTCCTTTTGAAGCAAGCGTTCGATGCGAATGTCTTCAATCAGGTTGCCCCATTGAAGGATGGTTCCCGCATAGGGAGCCCAGTTGGGAACGAGAGCCCACACATCTTCAAGAAGGGTTTCCATTTCGCTGTCCCGAAGGTGTCGGCGGCAGCTATAAGCGGTGTGACCCTTCTCGTGGTAGCAACCACCAGCGATGGCATCCCTATCCCTACGGGTCAGTTCTTCCGCAGTAGCGGAAACAACGATGCTTGGGCGGTAGACGGTTCGACTGTTAGCCTTGGCGGTCCACACATCAAACCAAGCGGTATCAGGAAAAGACCCTGCGTCAATGTCGCCTCTCTTAAGGGAGTCACACATAGCGACTACGAAAGCACGAGCCGTCCAGTGGTCTTGATTGAAGAAGCGAGCACCAGCGGAAGTGACCGGAATGTACTCTTGCGGATACACACCATCGGCGGCTGCCTGCCACATCTTACGATAGCGGCTGCCTGCGTAGGTGTTTGCGATGGATTGGGGGGTTGCGTTCTTCATTGGAATTCTCCTTGCAGGGCATATACGAGGCGGCGGCAGACTTATGGCCCACCGCCGCCCTCTTTTCTAATCTTCGTCCAGAGCCCCACCGCTCATGTGGCTGTCGATGATTGCCTTTGCCACATCGGAGTTGTCCCGATCCAGCTTGCAGAGCCACGCACGCCACGCCCTACGGCTTGATTGGCTGCCCCACCTACCTTCCACCTTCAAGATGCGCTCAGCACGCCCCATGACGGAACACAGGGCTCTGTGGGAGAACTCAGCGTAGAGGTCATCCCTATCAATCGACTTGCGAAGGGCTGATGTAGCACCACCCAACTGGTCAATGAAGGTAGGGTTCTGTTCCGCTACAAGAGGGAACTTCGACCGCAGGATGTTGCTTTCATCATCCCAGTGCATGTACTTGAATTCTACGGCGCTGTTGAAGCGGTCCATGATGGAACTGTCAATGACACCCGCAGAGACCATACGGCCTCGCTCATCACCGCTACCGTTGGTGTTCGCAGTAGCCACGAATCGGGTTCCTGGGAACAGGTTGAACACCCGACCGTCCGGACCGTTGATGCGACCACCTTCTTCAAGGATCATACGGAACCACTCGATTTGAGCGGGGTCGGCACGGTCGAAGTCACTAATGAGGACCAAGACAGGGCGGCGAACGCCATCCGTACCCATCACCCCTTCGGTGATGCACTTCCAGACATGTCCGTATTCGTAGTAGGTGTTCCCATCCTTCAGGGCTCGCACATAGAACAAGGGAGCCAAATCCTGACCGGGCTTGATCTGAACGATGACCGAAGCAATCCGAAGGGAAGCACACAGAGCCTTGATGGAAGAATCCTTTGAAGTTCCGGGCATACCCCAGACCCACACATCGGTCTCTTCATCGCCAAGGATGTCCAAGAAGCAATCCTTGATAGCTTCGGAGGCCTTACCCTTAGATGCCCATTTCCAATGGCGTGGCATCGGCAAGCAGAGGTCTGCAGGCACCCCAACATCTACCGGTTGGGTGTAGCCCATAACGGTGGTGGTAAGGTTCGCCGGCATCGGGGCTGCCGCACGGCGTCCACTAATAGAAGCCGCCAGCTTCGCCACCGCTTCATCAGATGCGGTAGGGGCGTTGGGGTGGGCTTCAAGATACTCAGCGATGGAAAGCCCATGGGCTTCCAAGACATGATCCCCGAGCCAGTGGGCGCGATGACCACAAATCTCGCAAGCGGGGCGGGTTTCTTGGATTTCAATAGTGGGAGTGCTCATTGGATTCTCCTTGGCCCGTAAGATGGGGCACCGGTTGGGTTACAGAACCTATACGAGCCCTCTCGCCAAACATGGCCCTCCCCCCCCTTGATTTATTTTTAGAGGGTGTTTTCCTCACCTTCTTTAATAGGGGCAAGAAAAAATCATCTTTTCTTTGGGTAGGGGGCCATATCCCAAGAGGGGGCTCGTATAGGGGTTGTGAGCGGAGACAAACCCCCCGCCGCCTTGTGGGCCATTCAAGCGCCCCAGAGGAAAGACACCATGACTATCAACGCTTCCAACGCACACAGCATCTTCACCGCCGAAAGCCTTGCGGCTGCCAAGCCCGGCTTCTATGGCCTCATCGTTCGTAAGACCGGTGTGACTCGCGGCCCGAAGGGCAACAAGGTCACATACGGTGATGATCTTGTACACACACTCTTTGTGGGTGGCATCTCCTACATCCGACTCGTCAAGCGTAGTCGGGATGAGCTTGCCGCTATGACCCCAGCTGACCTTACGGCTCTTGCCGCCAAGGGCTATGACTGCTGGACTGGTCGGGGCAAGAACGCCACCCAGACTACCGTTACCGCTGCGGACTTCGTAGCTGCACGGGATGCGATGCTCGCCTCCTTCGATGCCACCATCGCAGGCACCAACTCCGCTACCACCGACCATGTCTACGAACCCCTCAAGGTTCTGAAGGATGACGGTACGGTAGAGACCGTTCGCGGTGCTCGTGTCTACAAGTGTGTGAAGGCTGACCCCAACCACGAATGTCAGTGCCGTATGTGCCTGGCTGAGCGGGGAACCCCGAACAACCGAGCGCCTGTCGATGGGCAGATCAACATCCTTGGTATCAAGGTCGGGTCTACCGTCCTCGATGCTGGGCTCCCCATCCCTGCAAGCAAGTCGGGTGCTGCGGCTGTCGCCAAGCGCGTCCTCAAGTCTCGCCTCCCAATCAAGCGTCTGGTCTCCTACCGCCTCGAGCAGAGCGGTGACTGGATTCTTCGGGCGGGCGGCGAAGCTGCCGCAGCGGCGGGTACAGATGGTGTGACTTGTGATGAAGCAGCCATCAAGGTAGTCGAGGCCAACCTCGTCGCCTGAACTATTTCGCATGGGAGTGCGATGGGACCCTACCCTTGGGTGGGGGGCACCGGGGGGGTGGAACCCCTCGGTGTCGGTCCCGCTCCCACAGACTTATGGAGGTCGCTATGACCAGACACACGAACCAACAACGCCAACAGACCAAGAAGCTCTATGCCTGGGATTGGGTGGGGGGTGGCTACAACCAGTGCCACGCCTTCTCCAAGCGCGAAGCGCGCAAGATCGGTAACGCGATGAGCTCAGGTCTTGTCATCAACGAAGCCAGCTTCCGGCTGGTGCGGGATGAGAAATCCTTCTGGGACAACTACCCCAGATTCGACTGACCCTGAGATCCTGTGGGGGGTGGTGTGCCACCCCCCCAGTGTCAGAACCGCGCGGAAAACCTCGGGGGGGTCCCGGCCCCACCGTGATGGGCACATTGAAACCGCACTGAAAATCTCATCCTTTTTCCCAACGGGTTTCAGCAACCCCCGTTTTCGGTGGTCTCCCTATCTGTACTAAAGGGATAGGAGGCTCGTTATGGCTCACAAGGTAAAAGCGGAGTTCTGGGTAGATGGCTTGAAAGCCCGGAATGTAGATGTGAAGGACTATGAGTGGGAAGACCGGGGCTCGAGCGGTATCCAAGGTAGGTTCTGGCTCTCCGGTGTCCTACATGTTCAGCCGAAGGGATACATTTGGACGATGCAGACCCCCTTCAAGGTCTTCATGAATGTAGCGGAGCATGCACATTCGGGAACCATTGTGTTCAACACCGAAAGCGACAAGGGCATTGACCATATGGTTGAGGCTGCTATCAGCGACTTTGCTATGGACAGGAAGGTGGTGAAGCTGTTGGGCAAGATTCCCTTTGTTCGCTACGAAGATCGTCGAAGGGCTTCAGCATCGGCCGTTGTGAAGGCTCATTTGGGTGCAAGTGATGAACCCCAGCAGTAAACGAGTTGCTTCGCGGTGGTTGGCTTCGTTTGTGGAGCCGACGAGAGATGAATTGAAGCTGGTACGAGCTTTCCTTGACGATATGAAGCACGGTCTCCATCTGGCCGAAATGTTGGATGCACGGGATCTTGTAAAGGTGTTCAAGCGCATACAGAAGGAAGCGAATGCGGTACTCGACATCGCCGACAAAGCACGACCGGGTATCACCATTTCCAATGGGACCCTCAAGTGGAAGGGCGCGGTATCCCGATTCAGGAAGGAATGGGACAGTTTGTTCGATTATGCTTGGCGGATTTCGGACGGTGGCACAAGTGGAAAGGCGTACAATAGAATCCCCGAGGTGTTGACCCCGCTGGGTTTGCGACCTAAGCACCGTTCCGGTTTTGATGCGGGTTGGTTTTATGATTGGGTTGGTAGGCGGCAGCCTTAGGCTCTCCAGCGAGGGGGGGTCTTTTAAGGGAGCCTTTTTGGTTTTTGAAACAGCCTGCCTCCCCGAATCCATATTGATTTTGGATTTTTGAAGAAATCTTTTTCTTCTACCCGTTAGTTGTACTTGAACAGCTTGTACAAGTGGTAGGTCAGGTAGCCGAAGACGATTGAAGACCCGGCTACCCCTACCACGACCCCCATCCAGAAGATCATTGGTCCGAAGCCTTCGCTGTTTTAGCAGTGGGGGCTTCTATTTCTTTATACCGTTTGGCTCGTCTTGCTTTTTGGCAAGTGCGGCATTTGCGTCTTCCGGTACTTGGGCTTCGCCAGGTGTTTTCTTCGGTGAACTCGTGGCCGTACTTGCAGTGTGTCTTGGCTGCGTTGGTCACAGCGAAGCTTGTACCTCTTCGGGTGTTCTCTTGTGTGGTGACGGGTTCCATATGGTCGGGATTACAGCAAAGCCTGTTCCTACAAAGGTGGTCGATTTCCAGTGTGGGATCAACGGGACCCTTTTCGAGAACATATATGACCCGATGTGGGGGCAGGTACCGTTTCTTACCGTCTACAGAGATAGCGATGTTGCCGTAGCCTTTGGAGGTTTTAGCCCCTGTCCATTCGAGGCAGCCTGAACCAGACCATTCCACACATCGGCTTCGTATTCTCTTGGCGTATTTCTGTGGGATTCCAACATAGTTGGATGCTTTGACCTTCATTGTTCAAACCGGGCAGCAAACCCCATAGAATATGTTCGAATTTGCAGGAGCGATGAGACACATCCGGTCAGGGCTCTGATATAGGTTTCCGCATTGCGGTCGGTTTCATGCAGGAGCACTTCCGTTTCAAGAACCCCTTCCTCTGAGATGTGTTGGAACATTTGTTCCACCGCTCGACGAAGTGCGGTCTGCCAAGCACAGTGAAGTTCGTATTTGTGAATGAATCCTGCGAGCTCCGTATTGATGATCCATCTTGATCGCCCATTTGAAGATGCGATTTCCCATCCCCCTTCCCCATCATTTCGGAGGTCGACGGTTGCACAAAGTGTGATGGAGAGTCGTTTCTTTAGTTCCTCCCCCTTCTTTGTCACACCGGCACTTACACCAGGGAAGGTGAAGGTCATGTGCGCATCAAGCCAACAAGAATGGTTGTCGAATTCGTATGTCGCATGGACCTCTTGCATCCACATCGGGGGCACAAAGATTTCCCGTTGTTGAAGGGGTCGTATGTTGATTTCCAGTTCCGCGAGTGGCGAATAGCAGACTTCTCCGTGTTGCCATTGAACACTGGCTCCAGGACCTTCCGCAGTATCCGCATCTTCATACAGTTCAACGATGGTTCCGCTTTGACGTCCGACGCCAACAGCGGTGCTTACGCTGTCGCCTACTTTGAAGCATGAAAGCGGCATCATTTGATCAATCCGAGGTCAACCGCCTCCTTTCGTTCAAGTTCGGTCAAAGCTCGGCGCCCTTTATCATTGATCTTCTGTCGAAGTGTCCTGTATCTATTTGTAGTCATAGGGTTTTCCCATATTTGAAGGTGCATCCTATGTTACCGATGCCCTCTATCCAGGGACCCCCTTACTTTCTCTATGCTTCCTCCTTTGCATAGGAGGTAGTGATGTCTACGAAGATGACAGGGCTTAGTGATGAAGGAATGGTGACTACGGCTGGGGATACCGGTACGTTGGTTACGGACGGTTCCCTTGTCATTGGGAATACGAACACAGACAATGTTGTGTTCAATGCTGAAATCAATTCGCACATCATTCCGAACACTGCGGATTCATTCCTTTTGGGCACGGCTTCCAAGCCTTGGAAGGGGTTGTATTTTCATGACATGCTTGCGCGCAAGTCACAGACAGGTGCGGGGTTCACAACTGTTGGTTTTGTAGACCCCGGCTCAAACAGCTTTGCCATCACCATTCCTGCGGCAAGTGGAACGGTGGCATTGGAAGGGTTGCTCCCTTCATTCCTTGCTTTCGGTAAGAACAATCAACAGAGCGCACCCCTTACTAACTTTGAGCTCTCCACGGTCAACGGATCAACAAACGCCCGTGGGTGGCGGATGCCTGTCGATGGCTTGATCACTGATATAAGCTGCCAGTTCGATGTCACTAACGTAAGTGGGACCAATGAATTTCATCTTTCCTTGTGGCTGAATGGGACCGAGCAAGTCGCCTACCAGATCGATTTGTTCAACCTTGCCAATGGGGACAATGGGATTTCCCATCCCTTGAATCCCCCTCTCGCATTTGTTGTCAACGACACCATTACTTTGAAAATGAGCCTGATCACGCAGCTCATCCCGCAGGGGACTTTCACGGTGAAAGATTTGGCTTGTCTAATCCGCATCTTGAATTGATGGTGCCGGGTGCGGGAATCGAACCCGCATGTCCATACGGACGAGAGATTTTAAGTCTCTTGTGTCTACCAATTCCACCAACCCGGCCGAAGCTATTTCTTCTTTGCCTTGGCTCGTGCCTTTCGTTCCCGTTCGCAGACCTTGCACTTAGACTTCCCCGTTGATGGGGATGTCCAGATGTTCTTCTCAATCCAAGGGTGTCCATTGTTGCAATGGGTCTTCTCTTTGGTTGTGGTCGATTTTCGAGGCTTCAGTTTGGGCTTGGTTGGCTTTTTAGCCTTCGGTATGGGCTTGGGTTCAGGTTTGGCTTCCGCCGCAGGTGTGGGGGCGGCTGCGGCTGTCTGCTTGGCTTTCAGCTTCAAGGTGCGGGCTTTGGTGTTCGGTTTGGGGTGCGCTTTGGGTGCCGGCGGCAAAAGGGGCTTTTCTTGAGCTCCTTCTCGATGAGCCGGATTCACACAGAGCTTGTTCTTACATCGGCGGGGAACAGAGGGCGCACCCAGAATCAATCCTGGGTCATCGTACTTACCTTTGGTAATAGTCGGGATGCCACCCGGAGCCAACATTCCGCGCCAAGCCCAACAAGAAGTCTTGTGTGGCCCTCGTTTTACGAGCCTCATCACTTGTGCTTTATCCATTACGCCTCCCCGGGAACCCATTCGTCCAAGATCCAAGCGAGCACCGTAAGCAAAATAGGACTGAGACTTCCCCAATGGGCTTCTTCCCCTTCCCAATGGTCTACCAGTGCATTGACCGCTCTTTCGATTTCTTTGTGGTGGACTTCCATAAGCATCCTCTTCGCTTTTCTACCTTACCCTCTCGATAACGAACCCCTTTGTAGAGAAGGGGTTCGTTGATCCCTCTTTGGGTACATACAACCATGTTTGAATTTCGCATCGATAGAACTCCGGGAGCACTTGCCTTCACCTATGTCCAAGATGGACTGTGGGCTTGTATTGCCGCAGCGTTCTTTTCACCGCTTATTCGATTGATGCCCTTGGGAGTGCGGATTAGATTTTGGGAGGACCAAGGGGTGTGCAGGGAGAGTGCCGTAGAGTGGGTGGCGCACGACACCCGAGAAATGATGCCCGTACTTCAAGGGCTGGTTGTGAGTGGTGCATTGTGGGTTGGGGGTGATGTGGGTTCCGCACTTGCTCGCCGAGATTTCATTTCCATTGTCCGGAAAGCAGCGTTCAAGCGCGGCTATCAAGGGAATGATGCTGGTCCGCTTCACGATGTGCTTGATGAATTGAAAGGATACTATTCCAAGGAAGGAAGATGTCAGACCTGATCAAGTCTTCGGGCTTCAAGAAAATTCGGAAACAAGCTGATGCGTACGCAAAATCCAAAGGCTTCCCCCGATGGGGTGCTCGTGTAGCCTGGTTCTGCTTGGTCTATGGGCCTCTTTCTACGGGCCACATTGTGAAACGACGCGACTTCGACAAGAGTGGGAAGGCTTTGCAAGCGTTCACCCAGCTTGTAGTCAATGGGCGCATCTCCGTAGTAGACGATGGGGTGTTTTACAGGGAAGGGGATGATGAAGGACGAACTATGGAATGGTTCGATGACTTCATTCGAGCCACAATGGCTTGATCAATCGGGATAGTGCTTGGTATGCCACTTGATGCGACCGCGAGTACCCATTTCCTTGAGCTTCTTATCGATGAAGTCTGTGACTTTGTAGGGGATCTTTATCGCCATGATCTCGCGCTTGTAGTCGTTCCACACTTTTGCCAAGTTCCGTTTCGCCATCTTCCCTGAACTGCTCAGGGTGAGGGTGTTGGAATAGGTTTGGTTGTAGGGTGGGTCCGAAGGCATTGTTCGGATGTTGAGGCCATCCCGGTCAAAGCGGAATAGCAAACCGCCCATTCCCCGTTCTTCCCCGCGGGCTTCTTTGTATTGACTTGCTACTCGTTTGGCAGAAGCAAACACATGTCGTTCAGGGTAATCCTCCCCATCATCTTCGGGATCATCAAGGGAATTCCATGCGTCTTGAAAGCTGCTGCTTGTAACGAACAACCCTTCTGCCATAACAGAAGCGGTACCGAGATGATCGTTGCCTGCCATGATGGACATTTCCACTTCCACTTCCACATCAAAGCTACGAGGGGCTTTGCTACGAGTGAAGCCGGCACTCAGGGTGACATTCTCAGCATCGATTACTTCAATGTCATCGATGTAAAGATCCAATCCTTCTTCTGCGAAGTCGGCATAGTGCTCGAACTCTTCATCAATGTTGGACGACACATCCAACTGTTCAATGTGGCCGGCATTAGATTTTATGGATGCTGAATCGTAAGCGCTTTCGAGGGTCACATTAGAGACCTTCACTTTGCCTTTGATCTTTCCATTGCGACCATCAGACAATGACCCATTGAAGTCGGGCTGTAGTGGTCTACCTCTACGGAGATCCCCACTAAGGGCAACGGTAACACCTGCACCGGGACCCGCTTGCCGACGACCAGGCATAAGAATCCGCTTTAGCTCGGGCATGCTCTTCCCCGTCATACGAGCAAGCTGGCTCATTCGAAGATTTGGATTGCTATCAAAGTAGTCTCGGATTTCATCATCCGACCAGTAGCGTGGGTTGTTGCTCATTTTTGCTCCTTCAGGAACCAGTCGGGATCAATTACTGTTGGTACGTGAATCCCGATCTTCTCAGCTTCTGCCTGATCACAATCCGCCTCCCACAAGAAAGGTTCCCCAACCGATTTCACTGCGGGTAATTGCTTCATACCAGACTGAATCGCTTTCCCTAACGCAGCAATATGAGCGGCCGCTTTTAGCACAGATAGTCTTTTTCTCGGTCTGAGGAAGGTATCAAGTGAAAAGTAGAAATCCTGTCCTTCCGCCATATATCCTTTGGCATCGCCTCCTCCAGTTCGATCTTCAAACCCAGGGGGCCAGAATTCATCCACAGTGGGAGGCCAATCATCTGCCCCGTACTTCTTCATCAGTTTCGAGAGAATCTGCATAAAGGCTTTCACCTTGGCTTGGTCCAAAGATTCGTATGGGTAGAGCTTGGCGGCTTTAGGAAACCCCAGTGCTTCTCGAATGGCTCGGCCTTCTTTAGTGATGTGCTTGTTGCTCATTTTTGCTCCAGTTCGGCTTTCCAAAAGGCCATCCGATCTTTGTTCATTTTGGCAGCCGGTTCGACAGCAGGATCATCGGTCTTGATCACATAGCGATTGAGCGTACTGACTGCGGCGCCACCGGGCTCGTCTACGATTTCCGTAGGAAGCGGAGGTGCTTTGGCTACATCTTTCAGCTCTTGCTTCAAGGGGATGTCGAGCTCTTTGGCGTGGTCGATGGCTACTTCAACACTGTTGCTGATGGCTTTTGACCTGGCGAACTCGAGGACTTCCCGCTTCTCGGGATCCTGGTAGAACTTGTCTTCATCACTGCCTGCACCGGAATCGGTGTCGTTGGCTACGATACGGCTCCCTTCCCGAAAAGCCCTACGCGGCAATCCGAAACTTACGAAGTCGGCTCCCTTGTTCTGAGGCTTCTTCCGCAATTTGTGCTTGCGCGCAATGGGTTCCCAAAGGTCGATGACCTCATCAACAAAAGTCGAACCATCATCCCTACCCTCATAGTAGAAGGCGATGAACTTGTGATCATCCACCCGAAGGGAGATGCGGTCATATTGCTTGGAGAGCACTTTCCAAAGGGCTGAAACATCCCGACCCAAAGATTGCTCTAAAGCGTGAACACCCAGATTGATGCTTGCGTACTTAGGGGGTCGATTAGGGTCCCATCCTTGTGCTTGGTACTGCCGAAAATCGCTGACTATGTTTGCCCCGTTGGGTTCGTCCGCAAGTATCTTCCATGCGGCATCCAGTTGCTTTGTGCTCAAGTAGCCTCGGCGATCAAGCTGGTCTCGTAGCGATTCGATGAACCTATTTGGTCGCTTTGCCAGAAAGGAGAGCATCAAGTTCAACAACAGGGTGACATGCTTCTTCTGTAGTTCCAGCTTGTTTCGCTTCGCCTTCGCTTTGTCGAGCTTCCCTGTGATGAAGGGACCCAAGAATTGGAAGTTGTCGTTGATCCATTGCATTGTCCGTTTGTCGGTTCCCTTGGCGGGGAAGACCATTCCGTTTTGGTTGAACTTCACTCCAACTCGACCCGGAATCTTTGACATCGTGCTCTTGTGCTTCTGAACCAATCGAGCCCATCGTTCGGGTTCTTGTGTGGCTTCCGCATTGTCCCGAGGGGCATGCACTACTGCATCCCACACCAAGGAAGCGTCTTTACCACCCCAAGCACCGTCATAAACCATCGCTACTGCGAGCTTACTGGCTTCAGCCCACAAGTCCCAGTTGGCTGCGGTCTTAGGTTCTTGAAAGCCGCGTTCCCAGCGCTCTTCCATCGACAGGCCGTAGTCGGGCATCGTCATCAAGGGCTGCTGTTGAATCCTTGATGATGCAGTTTTGGTAGCCATCCGAAATCCCCCACGGGATGATTGCATCACCCAATCCGGTACATCCCGCCCCCACAAACGAGAAAGCCGCCCCATAGCATCAGCCTTGGCTGAACGCAGATCATCGTGGAAGGAGGGCTTTATCCTTTTCCAATCGGGAGACCCCACCATAATGTTGCGGAGTGTGTTCCAATCAGAAACCCCCACCAAAATGTCAATGATCTCAGAGTTCTGGGTCGGTTCCGTCACCATCCACAGGGTGTCCAGCTTCTTCGCTTCTCGGTGGGCAGCCATCACCGCTACCGGGATCAACCCACCGTCTGGTGTGGTTCTTTCCACCACAGGGATTACCTGTCTCCCGTCCGGGGTGATTTCCCGTTCCACTGCCATAGCCGGGCGTCGAACGATGTAGTCAGGCCACTTCTCAGACCACTTAGAATAGAACTCCCCTTTCGGTACAATCCTTACGGTCTCGTCCGGGTCGGGGATGTTCGGGTCTGCCACATACACATTCAAGTCTTCATCCACATCGAAGACCACACTGGCGTGGCTCCAAGGACGTCCTTCCGGATTCCAAGCGATCATCACAGGGATGCCGCGGTCAGTCCAGGACTTGAGTTGTTGGACAGTAGAGGGGGTGACAAGGGTTGCACGACATCCGTAGTGTTGGGCAGCCGCAATGGCGTTTTCCCAAGCGGCCCCCTTCTTCGGACGAGCCCCCATCACATCGTTCACTTCATCTTCATTGACCTTGTGACCCAAAGCTTGAAGGCACATCATTAGGGATGTGCTCATACAGGTGTACTGCGTTCGCTGGCGAACGGGAGTTACATCTGCTTTGGCTTTCTTATCGGTCATCACCATCACCCGTTTGTGTACATCCAAGCGAAACCTTCAAGGAACCGCTTGTGCTTCAAGATGAAAGCTTCATCCTTGAGTTTGAGCCCCGCCCAGTTGTCCATATAGCCAACCTTCTTGCCCTTGAAGCGGACCTGTCCGCTCTTTCCCGCTGGGGGGATTTCAAGCCCATATGCTCGCAACTTGTCTTCTGCCTTGGGTCCTGTGTGAACCGACAGGTATCCGCCGTTTTCAAACATTTCCTGAAGGCGGTTACGATCTATGGGGCGACCCGCTTGCTTTTGGAGTTCGGCGAGGATTACCCTTCGGCTTGGATCACCGACGGGCCGCTTTGCGGCGAGTCTGATGAGTGCTTTACGGTCATTGCTCATTGGGGTTCTCCTTGCAGAAGCACGACGCTTCCGCTTTTGGCGGTTCCTGGTATCGTCCATCCACTCATCGTTGAGCTTCTTGGTGAGCCCACACTGCTTCAAAGCCTGAAGGGATTCTTCCATCCCTTGTGACTTCAGTACCCGAACAAGCTGTCCCAGTAGTTCTGGGGCGTTTTCTTTGTTGAAAGCGGTTTTGGCGGGCTGGTCACTCATCGGTTTCGGTCGCCCCATTGTTTTGCGAGAGCCAACAGTTGGGGGGTCACTTTTTCCGCAAGGGGTTCTACAATTTCAAGAACTTCATCAGCAGCATAGGGATACTTCTTGTAGCCGCTCTTCTTGTTGTCCTCTACGAACCAGTCAACGGCAGCTTCAAGGGCTGCAAAATACATCTCATCATCATCGAACGGTCCGTATCGTTTGATTCTTTGTTTCCAAAAGCGAACCAATGAAGGATCCACCCTGCTTGCGTACCGTGCAGCTACTCTTGTCTGGCAAGCTCGGCGCCCCGTTGGTCGTAGAACATCACCATCGACATCTTCCAAAACCCTTGAAAGGGCTTTCAGTGCCAGCAGGGGCTTCATAGCTTCACCGAGCTCCTTGCGGGTTTCAACCACCGTATTGAGCGCATCTTCCGCAACGAAGGTGTCGCCATTTTTGATGGCACTATCCAGCACAAGAAGGAACGACCCAAGCTCATCCGCTAAACCACCGACTTTCCGATCCCCGTCTTTTGCGATGGACTTCCCCCAACGACGACAGGCATTCCCCAACCATTTCAGATCGGTATGCGAGGGCAATACGATAGGTTTTGTGGTTGAACGAGCAGACTTCATGGGTGCGGCCTCCGATTACCTCACCGCATAGGAAACCTAACGAGAAGCCGCTATCAATGCGTTTTCGATTGCACCCTTTGTGAACATGGCCATAAGCTCTATGACGCGAGCCCGAATCAAGGCATCCAAGTCTTCCGCAGAGATGTCTTCCAATGCTTCACCTTTTGCCATTTTTGAAATGACCAAGGTGTAGGATTCCCTGCGAAGGAATTCCACCAACAAGGCGTGGGACATTTGATGCAGCCCCCCAGAGGGCCAACTACTCATTCGTTTCAAGTCGCCTTCAGAAGCTGGGCGATGGGATGTCCACAGAGCACCGTCATCACGGTGCTTCATTTCTATGATCAACTTTGCGGTTTCAACTTTTCCAGACATGCCCCTACCTTACCTACGGGGCTACCGACCGGTATCGTCTTCCCCTTCAGAAGCCCTTCTAATGGCTTCTGACCGTTCCTGCTCGGTAAGTGTGACCGTATTGCCGTATTCATCTATGGAGGCGTCTACAACCCACCCGTAGGCGTGGTTGTAGGTGCAAACAACAGTCAGGTAGTGTGCGCCTCGCATCACCGTCAACGTAACAAACATCACGCCCCCCGAAGGGCGTAATAGTATTCGGTGCTGATCATCTCTTCGTATCGAGCGACCATCGCTTCTTCCATCTCACGCTCTTCGGCTTCCGTAAGCGGGGTTTCTTCGACAACTGGGGTTTCTTCGGTGGCTTCCATTTCAAACTCCTTGGTTCATCGCTTATACGAGACCCAAGGGGGAATGGTGGCCCTACCGCTTGCCTTTCTTCGGAATAGTTCGAGAAGGGTGGGATCCACTGCGCCCTGGGCGCTTGGGTGCGCCGCGCCCAAACCTCGAGCTCGCCATATTGGGAACACCTCTTGTAGACCCAAATGAGGCTACCCGAGTGCTGTTCGTGGTCGCACACCAAACCATCCGAACCATAGAATCCGCATAGTCATCGTGCTTCCCCTGCATATTGGGGGCTTCTACCTTGATGATGTACTTCGAAACGGTTTCCGCTTGAAGTTCCAAGAGCTCTTGGATGTGTGCGGAATGTTCTGCTCCTTCCGGGATGGGGTGGTCAAACAGTTCCAGCTTCTTGTCCAACATCATATTCTTGAAGTTTTGGAACATCTGGCTCGACAGGGTGCGGGTGTGGTGTACCGATTTGAGCTGGCTAAGACCCCGCTTTTTCAATGCTTGTTCGAGGGGGATGCCTGCCCATTGGTCGAAGATCCCTTCTACGATGTAAAACCGCTTGGCGAGCTTTTCAATGTGGGATGCCACATCATCAAATTCGAGGCGGTCGTAGCCCACGAATTCCCCTTCCCCTGCTTTGATTGCTGAAATGTGATCAAGGACTACTTTTCCGTCCGGAGTATTGTGTCCAATCGCAACGGTGGTGTAGTCACCCACCAAGGCCACATCGACCCCCATGAAGTGCGGAGCCATAGCAGGTGCTTGACTCTTCCCCTGTTTCCCTTTGGCCACACAAGCCATCAGGTCTTCTTCGGATTCGATCCAACCTCGCGTACGGTCGGTGAATTCGCCACCGTACTCTGTAAAGAACACAGCCGGGTCTTTGATGTAGTGCTTTTCAAACTCACTGGCAGGAACCGTTGGGTTCACTTCCCAGGTGGGGGCTTCAATGCAAAGAATGTTTTCAGCGGCTTTGCCGGAGCTCATTCCTATTTGGAAGAGCTTGTAGAACTGACCTTGCTTTCCGAGGGGGGATGAGATGAGGATGATTCGTCCCTCAACAGGACCAATAGGCTTTCGAGAATCCAATGGGTCTTTTCGAGAGAACGCCGACGTTGACGGTGTAACAGCGTTGTAAACCTCTTCAGCACCAGACTGTCCCTTGTCCGTAAAGTGTGCGACCTCATCCAAGATCACTACGATGTTACCCGCACCACGAAGTCCCTTCGCAACACAAGAACGGAAAGTGATCTTTAAAGAGAACCGGGAACGGGGGTTGTCGGAATAGGGGCCGAACTTTTCAATGTCGTGTGGAGTCTGGAATGTGGCGAAGCTTTGGGTAGCGTTCGCCATATACGCCCCGAAGAAGTCGCAGTTCACAAAGTGGCCGTGGCATTCTCGGTAAAGCAATCCCGCCTGGTCTTTGTCCGTCGCCACACTGATGATCTGGATAACGTTGGAGTCGGGCAACCCATAGAAGGATTGGGGATGCCCCTTGCTAATCAGCTTGTAGGTTTCATAGGCTGCGATGCAAGCGGAGATGGTGGTCTTACCGGAACGACGACCGATGCTGAGAATCATCTCCCTGCGTTCGTGTCCTTCAACCACATGGTCGATGTTGCAACGACCTTCATTGAACAGGTATTTCAAGTATCCTGCTTCAGTGAGCACTTGATGATGGGCGCGATGCCAGTCGGAAAAGGGAACACGCAAAGCATAGAACCCATCGGTATCTACCAGTTCGGCATCATAGTTTGGATGCTTCTTGGGAATGGGTGTGTCGAGTGGGAAGCCGAACTCGTTGTCATCCAGGGCTATCCCGTAGTGCGCTTTCAAGATTACACGTTGTACAGGGAACAGCTTCATTCCGAGTCCCCACGGGGATTCGATGAAGGTGATGATGTCTGCTACATCTGTGGAAGTGCCCGTAGTACGTGCAACCTCAGCCGCAAGGTTACCAAGGTTCACTTCTTCATCCGAACCGTTGCTTCTGCTTTCCAGCTATCATCAAGCACCTTGGACAGCTTTGCGAATACGGTTTCAATGTGCTCTTTTCGCAGCCCACTATCTTCCATCACCCCTTGAATGGTTTCGAACATAAACCCCATCACCGCTTCAAAAGCGGGGGAATCCATATCAACACCACCTTCACCCTTGTCCCGGCGCTTCAAGTAGGTGTCAGCCATCCCTTTTAGAATACGAGCTCGCTTTGCAGAGATGTTGGATGTGGGAACACCGTGGCGTTCGGCTTCCAACCGTTCAAACTCGACCGCTGCAGCTTCTTCTGCCATAGCAGCGATGATTTCATTGATGACATCTTCACCTTCAGGGTTTCCCTTGGCTGCGACCAAGAGCGGGTTGCCATCTACATGGTCGTTTCGAGCTTCTACGACCTCTTGGATGCCAGAGCTTACTGGTTGGAGGTGTACCTTGGGCTTTCGTCCCGGTCTTCCGCGCATAATGACGGGTTTGCCATCCGCACCAAGGGCAATCTGGTCGGTGTCCACATCAACTTCATCCGGTCGCTTGTAAGAAGTCCTACCATCCGAACCGATAATCTGAACGCGCTTTGTTTCTGGGGGGAGTGAAGCAAGGATGCGGCGTTTGTCATCCCTTGTTTGGCCTTTATTCGCAGCGGACATATACAACTCCTGTAGATTATGTTCCCAACACAGGCGGTCCGATATGTGGTTCTGCGGGACCGCTTTCCAAGCTCCCATTGACGGGGGAAAGGGTGAACATAGTAGGACTGTACCCACCGGCTTCAAATACGAGGTAAACCCCGTTGATTCCCGGAGGCCCCGTAAAGGTCACTACGGAAGCTGCTGGCACCGGAGATGCAAACCCTGGAAGACTGTTGATAGCTGCGGCGAGGTTGGTTGCGGTCGATGCAGTATCTGTGTCGACTACCACAAAGTCGTTTCCTGTCTCGACCTTGTATTCTCCGATTTGAACCCAGCTCACCGGTTCATTGGTTGTCGCACTTGCGACAGTAATAGAACCTGCGGTTGCTACGGGAATCCCCCCACCACCGAAAGTTACGCGCCCTTGTCGAGTAGCGGTTCCAGGTGTTGAGTTAGAAATGTCGATTTGATTCTCACCGCGCCCACCGATTTCCGGCATCAATTGGCGGGTGAAGGTGGACCGAGTGGTGACTGGGTTTGCTACGGCGGGATCCGCACCCGCCCGGATGTTCGCAATGAGCATTGTGAACGGTCTCTGTGCTGTGATGATCTTCTTTGGCATACGGACCTCCACCTATCGGAACCCATAGCCGGACTACCGAGGGCCAAACTTGTCTATATGTCTCGTATTAGTAGTGAAGGGAGTTTCCTATGTCACTCATCACATTTGATTTCGACGATACACTCACCCAAACGATTGCAACTTGGGCAGAAGACGGTACGCTCGAAGACACCGAATTCGGAGGTCCCAACATCGTTATGATCCAGTGCTTGAAAGCGTGTGTGGCAAATGGCAATGAAGTCCGTGTGGTGACTTCTCGCCACAAGCGATGGGAGCAAGACACCCTTGAAAAGCTTCAGGCATTTGAAGTGCTCCACCTGCTTGCAGGTGTTCATCACACCAACGGTGAATGGAAAGCCGCTTGGTGTCTTGGGGAAGGGATGATGCCCACCAAGCACTTCGATGATGATCGGGAAGAGTTGGATGAGTTTGAAAAGTGCCTCCCCAACTGCGAAACCGTAAAGGTGCCGATGCACGAGTCTTGGCGGGGGGTCGAATAATGGAAAAGTGGCAACAAGAGCGGCTTGATCGATTGCGCAAGGAACAACGGAAGGAACAGGAACGCCCTGTGCTTCACGCACCTCGTCCCCAACCCCCTATGTGGGAAGAACGACCCAAGCCGAAGGAGAAGCCACCCGAACGAGGTGTGGCTATCATCGACTTCAACCTTTAGTTGCCCAATTCCCGAAGGGTTTCAAGGTAGTCAACCAAGGCAAGGTAGAACCTTTGCCCACCAGGATGTTTCATGTGTTCGTCGGGAAAGTCTTCCAAGTAGGCAATGGCTTCAGCGACACCTTCCATCTTTTCTGCCCATTGACCCTGCCACGCTTCCCATTGACGCTGTAAGCCGAACGTTTTGAGTGTTTCCTTCACGGACCATTCGAGTTCATATTCTTTGCGCATCCCCTTTTCGTAGTCGGCCCATGAAAGAATAAATTCGACTTGCCAAGCAGTCTTCCCATAAACCTGTGCGCCTTTCGGGATTTTCCGAACCCGCACCCAATCTTTGACCTTGCCGAGTTCACCTTTTTGGAAGTCCTTTTCACTGTAATCATCGTTGTCGGCAGGGCCGTAGACATAAAAATCGTTGCCCGGGGAATACATAATGGGAACATCGTTGGGTCCCCCCATGCCCTGATCTTCTGCCAATCGAAACCCCTTCCCCTTTTCACCCGGCCATTTATAGCTGGCACTCCACATCTTCGACAGTGATTGATTTCCGATGTATGAACCCAAGGTAAGCCAATTCTCTCTGCCGTTTGAATAAAGTCCTTTTTTGGTGATAGCACCAAAATCCAAAGGGGTTCCATCATCAATGCCTTCGAGTTCCTGTCCTGCGAGACTTTCAAGTGGCTTGAATGACTTTTTGATGGAAGGGGGCCAATTGGGCTCATCGAAGGGGATGCCGGGTGGGACACCTTTGGCTTTCAAAGGTGCCACACTTCTCAAGAAGTGAACCCAAGAAGAAATCTGGGATTTTTCAAAAGAAGTCTTTTGTAGCTCGGCCAATAAGACCCTACGGGCTTCGCTTCCCTTGGGAAGTTCGGAAGCAATCCTGATTAGTGCTTTACGGTCTGACATAGCGGCTCCATTAGTTGTCCTACGGTTTCCATAGGCAACCTATCAGAAGCGTTGGTCGCCTTCTTCTTCCGGTGGGGCGTAGTCCAGCCCCAGAGAATCCGCGATCTTTTCAGCCGCATTGGAGTTTTCAGCCAAGGCACGACCGGCATCCCCATAGATGCCCCGTAGAACTTCGTTGAAGGTCGGGTCATTGACAGTGAATAGGTCACGTTGGATTTTCTCGCGAACGGCCACTGGGTCGAGATTGAGGAGCTCCAGGATAGTGTCCACATCCAACGAGCCCTTCTGGTACAAGTTGTACAAGGCATCAAAAGTGTCTCGGTTGTCCCGAAGAGCCAGTCGGGTGAAGGTCAAGGTTGGAACGACAACGTGTTCTTCCCCGTCTTCGTCCTTTTCGATGAAGCCCATTCTTCGGCACATCGGCTTGAACATATAGTTTTCGACGAGTTCCTGAAGCTGTTCCCGAAGCAACATGTAGCGAGTGTTGATGACTTCCAGGTTGATCCGGTCCCCTGAGTAGCTGGATTCCCCAGAGAGCAACCCTTCAGTCACACCCAATCCGGCATACAACTGGCGGTCGGTGAGGTCGTACTCGGTTCCCAAGTCCAACAGCCGTTGGTTGGCCCCCATTTCTTCCCATCGCACTTCGAAGTTAGCGATGATGGAATAGTCGGGGTCTTGCAACGCCATATCGACTTGTTCGCGCAAAGCATCGACATCAGACATATCGAGGTCTTCCCCGTACACAATCCGAATCGGGGTCATGTGTCGAGAAGCGATACTGGTTTGGGCTTGGCGCAGCTTGTCCCGGTAGACCAATGCCCGCATACAACGCTCGAGGATAGAACGCCCTCGCTGTTCGTAGTCGGACTTACGGTTCGCCAGGTAATAGATGAAGCTCCCTGCATCCGGGTCGGCATTCAGGGGGATGTTCTGGCTGTTGGCGATGGCATCCACCACTTCGGGTGGCATTGATTCCACCACACGGATGGAATTGGGGTCGCCTTGTTGAGCCTTTTCGATGACTTCCCTGGTCTTACTGTCCGGGATGAGCTCGAAGATTCGTTCGTTTGTGAAGTTGAACGATTGCATTTGGACTTGTTCTGGGGGGAGAACCCGAATTCCAGTCCAACCCTTGTAGTTCTTCTTCAGCCAGCCAACGGCTCGCTCATCGGCGTCCTCTCGTTCGACTTCCTTTTCTGTCACATCACCGTCTTCGGTCAATTCCCGAAGGAGCTCGTACCGGACTTCGCGGGGCATTTCGTCACCCGCTTCTTCCATCCAAATGAACACCTCACCAATCAGGTTTCGTTCGTGGACGATGCCCAACAAGCGGTGCAGCAACCCGATGTTCTTTGCCCATCGGGTGCAAAAGCGAGTAGCGGCTACAGCCAGCTCTCGGTTTTGTGCCTGGGGAATCCCAATCCGAATCTTACTGAGGGGAAGTTCCGTATGCAGATCCACGGCTTGGCCGACGAACGGCTCTGACCGATAGAAGAACCGATAATAGTTCCACTGTTCATGTAAGGACTGGGGAAGCTCGAGAAAGTCTGTACTGAGCTCGGGCGAATAGAAGTTCCCACCGGAACCTTCGATGGTTCCTGCGTGTCCCAAGGATGTGGTGAGTGAAGCTGTTCTGGATCGCATCATCGAAGAAGTGATCTTTCGAGGTTTCCCTGACTTAGCCTTCTTCTTTCCATCCCCATTAGAAACAGAAGCAACCGGCTTTCCTTCGTTCTTTTTAGCCATTGGTCACCTCTGCCGCCTTTTGCATTCGTACTTCCCGTCTTGCCTTGCGCTCCATTCGTTCTTTCCTATGGGCTTCGGCGCGTTGGTCTTCCCCCATAAGATCCGGATCCGAAGCATGCGGGTTGACCACTGAAGAAACTCGATGGGTTTGATCTTCCAGTGCGCGCAGGTCTCGTTGAGCTCGGCGGTGGAGATGCCCTTTTTCGGAGCTTGCTTGAAGTGCAACCATAGCAGCACGAATGGATCGTCGAGCATCGTTTAGATGCTGTTCGATCAACCTATCCGTTTCATTGGTGCGCATACGAGCCAACAGACCCTCCTAATACTTGATGTCCGCACCGATCCTGTTCTGGGTCGAAGCGGAAGGAACTGCTGAAACAATACCCACATTGGTTGGGTTAGCTACCCCTGCCAATGCAAGTTGGGCATCTGAATCATTACACAGCAAGCCGTTTTCGGAGATTCGCAGTGCATCGTTAAGGTTGTAAGTGATGGCGCCGCCTGCACGCACCCCACCCGCTAAAGCAATGGTTTCAAACATCCGAAACATTGCCCGTGTTCCACCATTTACCATTGTGGCGACGTTCTGACCCCCACGACCATTCCTAAACTGGCGGGCGATCCAGTTTTCAGGGGAGCCAGGACCTGTTCCATATGGGGGTGCCAGTTCGTAATCTTCCGATTGGAAGAGGAGGAAACCGGCCACCGCATTTCCGTTGCTGAGTTCTACGGTGAAGTCATCGTTGGCAACTGCATACATCACCCAGATCCCACCGCGCCACCCGTTAGTGAGCAGGTTCGGTCCTGCGATTACGGGAAACCGGTCGCCAGGGAACTGGAGTTCTACATCGAGTTCGGCGCTGGTATCGGAATGTTGTACAAAAGTCGCCACGTCTTACGCCACGGATTGATAGAGCAACCGGACACCTACCTCAGCGGTTGGGCTGGTACTCCCGGTGGTACCGGGTTCGAGGGTGCAAGCCCAGGAAACCCGATGGGTTCCACCGGTATCACCTAAGACGGGTCCTGCAGAAAAGGTGTAAGTCTGCTTAGTGGAAGCGGGTCCAACATATTGTGAATCGGGAGCTGTGGCCCCTACGGTTACAGAAGCCGTTGGGACCCACCAGAGCTTCACATAAACGGGAACGGCATTTAAAGTGTTGTCGATTTCTAAGGTCCACAACTTTGGTGTCGCTGTGACCACATCAAAATCAGCTACGGGCATATCCGCAGTTATTTGGGTCTCAGTAACAATGGAGAAGTCCGCAGCAGTGGGACTGGTTCGGTTGATAGGATTTGCCATCAGCTTTGCCTCCCGACAACTCGTAAGTTCACTGTTCCCTGTGGGTTCGTATCAGCTCCGATGTTCCCCGTTCCGTTTTGCAACGTTGCCCTGGCGGTAAACCCTGTACTGAAGGTAAACCCGTCTGGAAATGTGAGGAGTATGGGCTCATTATCATAGAGTTGAATGATCCACATGGGTTCTACGAGACCAGACGCAACATCCTGATCCCAAGGCCAAGCCGCATCATAGATTTTCAGGTACGCCCCATCTGAAAGACCTCCGCTCTTAACGAAGATCACAGATAGGCTGGTGAGCAGAGCCGGACCCATAAATAAATCCGGTGCCCCATCCTTGGTGAGACCATCATCACCCGTTGCTGCATTAGAAAGAACGGCAGCAGCCGTTTCGGTAAACCCGTAAGATTTAGCCCGCGTTGTATAGATTGCCATCAGGAGACCTCACGCTGAAGGGTTTTCATAGACACCCTACCGTTTGAACAGGCGGCACAGCCAAGACCACAACCTCTTCCAAATTGGCTTGGGTGCGACTTCTAATTTCTCAGTGTCTTCTGTCAGCCAGTCCGTAGGAACATACTGCCACTCATACATCATTGCTTGCTTGATGCCGTACTTGGCTTCAACCGCATCCAGGAACTTCAAGAAGTCGGCCTTGGACCATGTTCCGAAAGCATCCATAATCCCGCACGCATTGTGAGAGGTGTACGGTGCTGCCACACAAGCGGGCTTCGACAGAGACTCCAGGCTGAACATCGGCCACACATTGGGTTGGCTCAACCAGTCTTTGTGGTTCTCGAGGTAGGTTCCCAGCTCGCCGGCCAACAACCCATCTGGGTTTCCATTGTTCTTGCAGTAAGGGGTGTTGGGACATCGACACTTCGGACCCTCATCTCCGGTGCATCCGCAAGCTGCCATCTCACCTACCCAGTAGATTTCTGGATAGCTGTGGTTGCCCTGGTCGTTCGGAGGCGGCCCTTTAGGGGCATACCCGTAGTCGAGGGGAACCTTGGGCCAATACTGAGCCCAAAGCTTCTCGATCCACGCTTCGCCTTCCTTACCGTAGTAGACATTGACGTTTTCGTAGTCGAAGGCAAGGCAGGTGACTTTTTGACCCGTACTGGACTTGTTCATCTCGTCAACGATCTTGAACGCCATATCCATCGTGTCGCCTGGTTCAAAGGTCTTTGCGGCACCGGGCCACGGATACTGGGCTTCGGTGTCCAACACCAAACCCGCCTGACAAGTCGAAGGCAGTGCTTCCAACCAATACTTCTGGAGCCATCCCTCTTTGACATAGGTGCCTGCAGGGATTCCGGGGTCCATCATGATGAAGAAGGCTCGTTCAATCTTGTTGTCCTTGATGAACTGGATGTACTTGCCCGCGTAGTCCTTGAAGGTGTCTTCGTCTGTGGCGGGTTTCCCGACGATTGCTTCGTGCCAGATTCCGAGTTTCATTAGGTGCTCCTGGTCGGCACCAAAGGGATGCCCGGACAAGTGTTTCGCTGACACTCATCCGGGCGTATTGAGAGATTATTCAGGATTAGGACTTGAAAGATACCCGCGGGGTTGGGGTCACCCGTTCGATGCAACGAAGGACAAAGTCTTGTTCGCTTTGTTCGGAAGCAGTCTTGATAGTGACTGTCAGGTTCTTCCGCGGAACATGGGTGACCTTCGTATCAAAGTAGATCGAAAAGCGACTTCCAAGAACCTCCGCAGCAGCTTCCGCATCGAAATCCTTGGCAAGCTTGGTCTGTGTGGAAGGGAAGGTAACCATAACCCTGCCATCAGGACCCCCATCAATCACTATGGAGCTTTCCTCGCTCCGCATTTGAGCGGCGTACTCCCGAAGCTGTTCCTTCAAAGGAGACAGCAACTTGGAAATGATGTTGTTAGCCTGTGCAAGTTGCAAAGCAATCTCTGCGATCTCTTCAGGGGTGGTTTGTTCTGGTGCGGTGTCGATCAAGGCACGAGCGTTTTGAAGGGTTGTGTCCAAAGACATGATAGGCTCCATATGCCCCCATTGGGGGCAGTCGAGATTGGTTTATGAAAGGGTGGCTGCGCAGGCGTTGTGGAAGACACCACGACCAGGGATGTGGACTGCTTCCACACCTTCAGGGCAGACTTCACCGCAGGATGAACACACCGTCTCAAAGGCGACCGGCATCACCTTCGCCCCTTCAGGAAGGGTGGGCGTAGGGGTGGGTTCCGGAGCGGCTACAGGAGCCACTGTGGGGGCTGGTGGGGTTGCCACCTTCGTCGCCCATTCCACATCCAAGGTGTGGGCGATTTCCGCAAGGCGAGTGGTTTGGGCGCCGTGGCAAAGGGCAGCCAAAGGGCATTCCTTGCAAGCGTTAGCCTTTGCGGACCACTTGCCGAAGCAACGGGTCTTTTCTGCCGCAAGGCTGCGGAAGTAGGCATCCCCATCATAGATGGTGTGGGTAGCCGCAGGGGTTCCCGAAGGACCCTTCCAAGACACACCAACGGTTCCCTTCGGTTCCACAACCACCACCTTGGCGATGGGTGTCGGTTCCGCAGGGGTGGGGGGGGTGGCAGGTTCGGGTGTAGATCCCACTGCAACACCGCCGAAGTTTTGACACAACATATCGGCGTTCTTTGCCCCTGAAGGGGTCAAGCAATAGTATCGACGGGCAGACTTAGCAGCCCAACCATTCTTCTTTGCATTTCCCCAAGCCCCGCTAATTGCGGTCTTCAGTCGGGGGTAGCCGCGAGTGTCATTTCCGAAGGAGTCCATATCGAGACCCGTAAGGGTAGTGAATGCGGAAAGAACAGCGTTCCAATGGACGGTGCCACCGGCATGGGGCGTGGGGTCCATTTCCTTACCGCTGGCAGTAAAGACAGCAACCATCAATGGGTCAAGGACTTGGCTCGCAGTTGCGGCAGTGAGTTTGTAAGTGGGGGTGGTCATGGCTTTTCTCCTTGGGGCTCTTCAAGTGGCCCACAGGTTTTGGGTTACAAGGTTTATACGAGGCACCTCTAAATAAATGGCCCCCGCTATGCACTTTTCTGGTTTTGGGTGAGGGCTTCAAGGGCATCCCGAAGGGAAACCCAAACGGGGCGACCCGTGTTTTCAATCCAATGATTGCTGATAGCAACCACATGCTTGCACACACCTGCTCGACCGTGATCCATACAATCGCAATGGGTTCGGCGAACGGAACCATTTGTGATGGTGATACCAACGGCATAGGTGCCGTTTCTTCCTGCCACAACACCCCGAAGGGCATCTACGGTAGAAGAAGTCCATCGGATAGGAACTTGAACTGAACGGTGGCGACGACCGATTTCTGCCCCTTCTACAAGGGTGCGGAGGGCGCGACCTCTAACTTCGACCGCTTCTTTTGCGGCCTGGATGGAATTCTGAACACTCATGATTCACTCCGGGTTTCATTCTTCTATACGAGACACCTCTAAAGATGTGGCCCCCATCGGTTATTTCTTTATGCGAAAGCACAAGCAAGAATTGGGAGAGCCTTATGGATGCCGAAGGAAAACAGATTTGGGCAGCCTTGTGCAAAGCAGGCGCAACTGAAGAAGACCGTGCGGAAGCAGCGGACCAACGAGCGCAAGCGGATGAAGAAAAAGCAGAAGCCGAACGCAACATCGCAGAGTCAGACCAGTTGAAAGAAGGTGCGATGCCTGGTGATGCTCTTCTTTTTGTGGACAGGCTTGTTGTCGAAAAGCAAAACCAAGCCGCTCCTATGTCCGATGAAGAAGAGGAAGAAGAAAAGCGAGCTCTTCGAGCTGCGATTGGCTTCCCAAAGGAAGGCTGGCGAAGGCAACGGTATCATCCGGACTATGAGCCAGATCCTCTCGCTTGTAGCGACCAAGAGGATATATGGTATGACATCAACTCCGACTCCATCGACTATTCGTGGCGCCTATTTAAGAATTTCATTCGAGGCGTGAGGCAAATGGGTTGGTCTACCAGTGCTGATTATGACGATCTTACGGGTCTGGAAGAGGAATCTGAAGGTTGGATTCATGCGGTGGGAATGGTGTGGTTTGAAGGAAAGGGGGGACAGAAGATACGATTGCCCCGCGGAAAATCTATTGTCCTTGATCGCAGGGTCAATTCGGAAGTTTGGCTTTGGGCTGCCCATGAGAGTGAAGATGTCGAAGTCGAATTGGGAACCGGCGAGTATGACGGCGATGGTTGGAACGACCCCCGAGAAGAAATAATGGGGTATGCCCAGGTGGAATGCCCAGATCCGAAAGGGGTGTCCGCAATAGGGTTTTCTTATGAAGGGGATGACGAACCCCTCAAATGGTTTTCACCCAGCCAAACCGATAAGATGCTTGAACTCTTTGCACTGACCTTCCCAAAAGAGCTCGGCATCCGATCCAAGGTAAAGAAACGAGGAGAGGGTATGCTTTCCAAAGAAGGGCAAGCCATTCGAGCTGCACTCGGGTTCCCAAAGGAAGCTGGCAAGTTCAAGCTGGGTCGTGTGGTTCT
>Ga0080013_1001051_pt1 | contig 37487 bp, 35 predicted proteins | sample ETNvirenome_6_85_FD_69236 | JGI IMG/M metagenome (GOLD analysis project Ga0080013, IMG submission 69236) | Marine viral communities from the Pacific Ocean - ETNP_6_85 (SPADES assembly) (version 2) | ecosystem: Environmental > Aquatic > Marine > Oceanic | place: Pacific Ocean | collected 2013-06-19
GAACTTTTAACTGTCCTATTTGATAGTGATGGTGTATTCCAAGGCCCAATCGAAATGCGCCTTGATTCCACACTCGGCCTTCAATACAGGGTAGGCACCTACGCTGGCGCTGAAACCGGATGGGTCACCTTATCAGATATCGCATCCTTGCGAGGAACACCAGGTGCGGATCTTGGTACGATTGGCGCTCCGATCTTGTATTCTCGGCAAGACACAACAGCAATAGCGAACCAGACCATTGTTGATTACGCACATGTATCGACAGATGAACTTCTTGTTTATAAGAACGGCCTGCTAAAACGAGAAGGTAGTGGTCATGATTACACTAAAAGCCACACAACAGGATCAGGAGGCACAGGCGCAGTAACCTTCAACACTGCCTTACTCGTCAATGAGAAGGTATCAATCTACAAAATCCGCGCCGACAATATCACTGGATACACCAGAACAGACACGGATGTTCCGGCTGGTGGTCAGGCTGTATTTCCATTTGTCCATGATGCAGACACAGTCCTTCAGGTTTATGAAAATGGTATCCTTCAGAGAGAAGGTGGCGGAAATGACTACACCACGAGTCCATCATCTAATACGGTAACCTTCACTTCAACTGTCTCCGCCAATGACCTAGTATCTATCGTAACGGTAGAGAACGTGGGCGACACGGTTATATCTGGCTTGATGCTGGAATCCCGATATACGGACACCTCAAGTGGCAAGATCGACTACACAAACCTATCCATCGCCGCCGACGAAATCCCGCAAGCCAAAGTAGACGGTCTAGTTGCCGCACTTGCCGCATCAGCCACTTTAACGATTGCGGCGACAGCCCCAGTAAGCCCAGCCCCAGCTTCAGGCAACCTTTGGCACGACACTTCAATCACACCAAACGAACTGAAGTTCTACAACGGCACATCATGGCTCAGCACAGCTGCTGAACAGTCTATCCCGACATTCGCTGTAGGTAATAACTCCCACTTTCTTCAGGTAACTGGTTCAGGGACAGCGCTCCAGTGGGCTGATGTAGACCTTACTTCGCGCGTTCCCAAAACCTACATGGGCGCCGCGAGCGGTGTTGCCTCTCTCGACTCTAACGGACGGCTACCCAATACCCAGTTACCCACAACCCTGATTACGGACAGCATCTATTACAAGGTACCTGGCACGGTGACTAACACCAATTACACAATCAAGCACATGTACAAAGACCACATCCAAGTAGTTGGCATGAGCATACGTACATCAAGTGGCACCTGCAATGTTCAACTAATGGCAGGTGGCGTACTCAAAGACAGCGCACGACCCGCTGCAGTTACAAAAAACGATATCCCATTTACAACAGCGGTTGACATTGACGCATCAGCCACAAGCGTAACCCTTGGCTTTCAAGTAACGGGCGCTTCAACCCCATCAAATCTCGAAGTCACCCTCGCTATACAGGCGCTAACTTAATGGCAATAAGAGAAGTAACTCCTGAAGACCTGAACAAACCCGGCTATCTCGTAGAGATGGTAGCCCTTGGTAAATTAGTTCACGAATCCAGCGCATATAAACACCTACCATTTGATCCTGGTGTGCTTGCGTTGCAATTGGAAAGTTGCGTCTTGGATGATGAGGGTCTTGTAGTTGCGGCTGAACGCAATGGAAAACTGATCGGCGGTCTTGTCGCTGACATTGTTCCATTCTTTTACAGTCAAGCCAAGGAAGCTATTGAGTCAATCATCTTTATTCATCCTGACTACAGCCACACATTAGACGGCCCCAAGTTGATATCCGCCTACGTTAAGTGGGCGAAAGCCAACAACTGCGCCCACATCAGTCTTGGTCATAGTGCAGGTTTTAAGAAAGGTCACAAGCTCGGTGAGTACCTGATACGCCGACATGGTTTCAAAGAAGCGGGAGTGCTTTATCGAATCGAGAACGAGGTAGCCTGATATGTGTGGTGGTGGCGGCAACAAATCAAAAAACAAATACACGCAAGAGCAAGTGAACTCGATGAACAACAAGCTCATCGGCCAAGCTCGCAAAAAATGGACAAACGCTGTTCGGGGTTGGAACAGGTCAACAAACCAAAAAGCAATCAACAGACAGCTAAATCCATACATCTCTAATCTCCAAAACATAACGGGAGATTGGACGGATACAACATTAACTGACATTGACCGAATGCGTGGTATGGCAGAATCAAATAGAGATACTTTAGCTGCCGCAATGGGTGAAACATTCGATTCAAGCGGAAGGCCTGATAAGGCTGATTACGGTGCAGTTTCATTATATGACCGTACAGGCGCACGTAAGGAAACCAACATCTTTGATGGCTCAGCCGCAGGGCGGAGCAAAAGTCTTAACTGGGCAGGCCCAAAACTAAACGAAGCCCCCGATATAGCATCTATAGTAAAACCCTACCACTCAACAGCAAGTTCGAACTGGGATACCCTTAATGATTGGTACGGAAAGAGAGAAGCCGAGGTAGGCTTATACGATACATTTCGAGAAGGTCTACGATCTGATTTACAGCAGGGTTGGAGTGACGCAAGTGGTTTGGGCATTCAGGATGGTGATGAAATAACACAAGGTCTTGCCGATTTCCAACTCTTGAAAGACCGAAGAGCAGATTTCTCAACCAAGCTCAAAGATTTTGCAGACTTCTCTCAGTCAGACAGATATCTAGGTGTAGGTGACGAGCGTGGTAGGTTGGGTGCAAAACTAGATAAATTAAAAGCTGGCCGCGCAACAGAAATAGCAAGAATTAATAAGGCTAAATCGGACTTCCAAACTCGGTATGACACGGCGAGATCTACGTTCGGCGGTTACGACATTACCAATGAAGCTGGTATGAATACTATGGAGGACACGTTACGCAAGTTAGGGCGAGACGTTAATCGATTCAACACCGTAATCACTGACGAATGGGATGCGGGAGACTATACAGGCGACATCGATGACCTCGGTGACGAACTTTATGACCTTCAGAATGATCGAGCAGATGAGTTATACCGAATCAAGGGTGATACATCCCGACTTAAACGAGAATCTGGAGCTTTAGGATCTCAGCTTCGTCGAATGGGTACAGAAAGCCTCTCGGATATAGAAGACCTGCAAGATCTCATCGATGAGTCACAGGGAGAGGTTACAGGCTATAATTCATTACTAGACTTCAGCGGAATCTCTGGCTTGGCGGGGGATTTTACTGGGTACGACACAGACATCACAAACCTTCTCGCTAAGCGCAAAACCGAACTCGATGCTTTTCAAGCAGACGCTGCGAAGTATGGAACCGAACTCACCGGAACCGATCTGTGGGAAGAGAGGAAGATGAATGACATCATGACTCGATTGGGTAGACAAGAGTGGAAGTTAAGTGGATATGAGGGCGGTCGAGTACCCGGACTACTCTCTGATTACGAGAGCGGTGCTGACGACATTACTTCCCGTCTTGGAGACCTCGAAGATAAGAGAGATGAGTTTGAGGCATTAGCCAACACATATCTATCTAAAGCTAGAGGCGGTTTCTTCAATATGTCTGACCTAGATGCGATGAAAACCAACTACGACACCCTCTCTGCTGATGTAACAAAGTATGACGCAGGCCAAGCCAGTGACGAACTCACTTCACTATCAGCCGCGATACGAAACGAGGAAGCACGCTTTGCCGCAGAACAGGCGGCTAAGAAGAAGCAGGAAGAAGAGGAGCTGGCCCGTATGAATCAAGGTGGTGGTTTCATGTATGGCTTAGGTGGTCGCGCCCTAACTCCGGGCGAGTACGCAAGATTGCTTTCTCGTCGCAGAGATGACGAGACCCCAACGACACGCGGCCTACTCGCATCCCTCTACGGTTAAAGGAGTAGCAATATGTCACCAGGCTGGGGTACTGTTATAAGCGCGGCAATACAAGGACTTACGGGCCTGTATGGCGCACAGCAATCCGCCAAGCAGTGGGACAAATACGGCAAGGAGATGGCCGGATTTCGGGAATATCTCAAAGGCGAAAAGGGGGACAACCTTGACCTGACTATGAAGTTGCTCGCGCAAGAGCAGGAATCCCAAGGTTACTACCGAAAGCAACAAGACTTTCGGGATATGATGATGCTTAACGCTCGTAACTATGAGAAGGATCGTCTAAGAGATAACCTTGCCCAGCTTTACGATGAGCGGGGATATGACATTAGCAGACAAGGAAAGGTCGATCAGGCCGCACAGCGAGATCGTTTGTACGAGATAGAGAGGATCGCTGAGAACGCTAACCTGAGTAAACAAGAACGCGCCTTTGCTAATCGCGAGTTGATGACCCTAAAGAAGACGTTAGAGCAAGAACGCGGGTATGAAATTGGAATCCATGACCAATCCAGAACACAAGCTGGTGACGAACGAGCGTGGCGTCTAGCTGAATTACGCAAAGACCAAGCACAAGCAATGGCTGAGCGAAAAGAAACTCAGCAAATTCGTGACAGGTACACACGACAAGTTGAAAAGTACAGTGACGAACTCGGAAAAACTCGCAAACAACTAGGCGATATAAGCCCACGTAAAGCATACGGCGCTAAAGAAGTTGAAGGCTTATACCAGCGCAACATGGCAGAACTCATGCCCGGTTGGAAGTCAGCCCTAACCGCCTCAACAACTGCTAACGAGGCTGACCTGATTCGTAGTGGCTTGGACGCTGGTAGTAGCGGTAACGCTAACGAAAGACGAGCCGAGATAGCAAGCCGGATGGCAACCGCCCTTGTTGGCTTACAGGGCCAAGCCAGAACGGGTGCCTTGAATGAGATTGCTCAGTACCAAAGCCAGGAAGATGCGCGAGTAGCACATGAGCTTGGCTTGCGAAATCTTGCATTCTCAGAAACTGGGCAAGTTCACGGCTCAACCATCCCAATGTATGGACAGACCCCATCCGTACTATCTGCAATACTGAATCGAGATATAGGATCTGGAATCTACACAGGAATGCCGGGAACCTCTGCGTCAACCACCGCATGGTCTTCCCTACCAACGGCAAGATTTACTGGAATGCCGGGAACTTCAAGCCTTGGTGCAACCCTGAACATAGGATCGGCAACCAACACACAGATGCCGGGATCGTACGGCTTCTCTGATTGGCTTGGTAATCCAACAATGACCTCCGCTGGAACCATGTACAACCCAGGTGGATACCTAACCGCTATGTCTAAGACCTTTATGAAACCAAGCTCTGACCCCGGCACTGGAATGACAGCCGCAGGCGAAGGACTTGCGGATATGGCGCGCTACTGGCCGGAATCCCCATCGCAGACCCCATCCGGCCCCCGCAAACCCTGGGTGAACCCAGACAGATGGGTAGGACTTGATGATGTTTGGTAAAATCACCGGGGCTACAGCGGGTGGTGGTAACTGGGTCTGGAAACTCTGATGGCCGGACTAGGACAATACGCAGGCAGTTTCGCTTCTGGCTTTGGTCAGCGGATGGACTATTGGCGTGAGGAAGATAAGAAGTTATCTAAACAGCATCAAGAAGATGCGAGATTCAAGCAGTGGGAAATAGAGAAAGCTAATGACGCAGAAGATCGGAATACAACTCTAAGAACCCAAGAACATGATCTGTTCAAAAGGGAGTTGGAAGAGCGCCTTAGCAAGCATGAATTCTTAAAACAGCCTGGTATGACACCGGAGCAGATTAGGGGTATTGCCGCCAACACGGAAAAATATTTATCTAACCTATACCCACAAATGGATTTTACGAAAGTTCGTGAAACCTATGATTATAAGGGTCGGCGTGAGCAACGCGCTCTAAACTGGCAAACAAAAGCAACCGCCGCCACCCGACTCATCGAAAACACAATAACTGAAAACCCCAGTAAGTATAGCCAACCAGGGGAAATCAAAAAGTTGCTTGCTGATGTTGGGAGGCAAAACGGCTTCGCCTCTAATGTTCAGCTCATCTCAGACGAGCGTGCAAGACAACTCATAGCCGTCGCCTCAGAGGCACAAGCAACATTGGATTATGAAAATCAGACGCAAAGGCGACAAAAACTACATGCTCTACTTCAAACACACTCTCTCAGTTGGACTGAAGCGGATACGCAACTCGGCGGGAGGGCTTGGGAGGACGCGAAACAAGTTCTGAGGGACATGAGGATAGATGGAGCGAAACAAGACGTGTTTCTAAGTGCTTTTAATCCAACGCGTCTTAAACAAGAAGCTGAAGAGGCGTGGATGTCCGACAAATCCACGCAAATTTCTAACCTTGCTAAGCAGTACGGGACAGTAGAAGGATTAATGGTGGGGTTAGGTGGGCGCCACCTCCAACTTTCCCAGCAAACAATCGATTGGATTAATGGTCAAATCCAAGTAAACGCGCCAGCACGAGAACAGAATCGTGACAATTTTATTATAAACCAAATGGCTCGTAAATTCGCGAATCCGAGAACTGTTTATCACAACGTAATGCAGGGTAATACTAAAGAATTTGATGCGTGGATTGAAGAATTAAATAATGCCAAGAGTACGTGGGGTGAGGTTTCTAGGGAAGATATCCTTCAGATAATACACATCAATCAGTATGCAGCCCTTCAGGCTGAGCTTGGGGCAGACTATGCGAAACTGGGCAACACCCACGATCAAGCCTCTACACCAGATATGGTATCTATAGTAAAGAGCGAGGGAATGTCCCAACAGCTGAATGAGTTACAGCAAGAATTATTATATACAGTAATCAACTTTGACCTCATAAACGATAAGAAAAGCGTTTCAGCTTTAGCGGAACGCATAAGAAAAAACAATATTCTTGCAGACACTACCCAACCAGTGAATATGCTCAAACAAGCCGAACAGCTAATGACGCAAGTAAGGGCCGACCCAAATTCTGCGATAACTATTGCACAAACACGGGAAGAGATACACAAAATTAAAGAGGAGAAGCGGATAAAAATAGCAACAGATTTTCTGGCCGACCCAGGTCGACACATATCTAATTTTGAAGATGACATCAACGGCAATTCAGAGAAGCCGATGTTCGGTGGCATACAGGCAGATTTGGACAACCTTGCGAAGCAATCTAAGCAGGGAGATTGGAGCATCGGATGGCAGCGACAGGCTTTGGCTAACTTGAGAGGAGAGAGCGAAAAATTACGCGAGCAAATCGTGGCAGAGCAAATACTCTTAAAGAGATACGGCTCTGGTCTTCCTCAAAAACATTACACACAGATGCAGAATAATATTAAAAACGCACAAAAGAAACGTGACGCTATTGTTCAGCGGATAAATGAAGCAGAGAAATCCATAGGAAAAAACCAAACAAAAGTCACCGAGGAGTCTGGCTTGTTATTTGATGCAAGAACCTTTGATCTTGCCTCCCTCCTTGGTAAAATTCAAACTAAATGGGACACCCTTGAGGAAGAAATCAGCAGTCGGCAGTCAAATGTTAGCTATGTGATATCTGACGCTGATATTGCCGTAGGCGTGCGGATGGCTGAAGGCCGAATGCAGGCAGATAAACGTATCCTGGAGGAAATAAATAACAAGATAAAAGCCGCTGGTAGTCCGAACTTGCCATTGGTGGAAATTCCTGGAATTGGCCCAGAAGGTGTTCGTCTAATACAAGAGATTCTCGATAGAGACTACAACGCGATCATAGATCCACGGACTCGGAGTCAAAACCGTACCTATATAGATCCGATGGATCGGCTTGACCGGGGTCTGAGCGGCCATTTTTGGCCGCAGGGTAGTTCACGAGAGTATGTGGACGATGAATTTGAGGTTGACAATTGAACATATTCCATGATCGATCAAGAAGAATAAATAATGGCTGAATACAGACAAAACAAAAAGGTTGACCCTTCATATCTATCAGGATCAGACGGCGGTGGGCGAATTAGAGTCCAACGCGGCACAGGTAACACTTTATTCCAGCCAACTGATGAATGGGAACAGGAACAGGATACAGAGTACCAAACAACTGCTATTGGTAAAGGATTCCAAGCTGACCCCGCTCTCCTTCGAGACATCTACAAAGTCTATAACGCCAAGGGCATTCACTTTGAATCAGATGAGGAGGCTGTTAAGCAGTGGTATGAAGATATGGTTTGGGCGCTAGGAAACACAATGTCCACAGCATTTGGCAAACAAGGATATTATTCCGCCACAGGAATTGAAGACGAAAGCGTACGCCAAGCCAACAACAGGTTGCGTAACGCCTACTACCAGATGCCCTCTTTCTACGAAGAAGGTGGCATGGGTTGGTGGGAAGGCATGAAACAATGGCTTGGGGCAACTGCTTCCGATCCACTCAACCTTGTAGGCGCTAGTTGGGGCTTACGCGCCGCTAGGGCTGGATACGCCGGTGCAAAAGCCCTAGGTAAGCCAGCCGGAAGCCTGGTAAGAAAACGCGCTCGGCAGGGAGCCGTAAGTGAAGGCGCTATTGCCGGAGGTATTGTTGGCGCACAAGACCTAGGCGTCCAAGCCGCTGACATAGAACTAGATATCCAAGACGACATTAGATGGGGTCAAGCGGGAGCGGCTACCTTAATGGGTGCGGGTGGCGGCGCATTGTTCGGTGGCATCTTTGCGGCTATCGGCGGCAAGATGGCCGCTAATAAAATACAGCGCAATATTGAAACGCTGACCCGTAACGACTGGACTCCGCAACAGATACACGCGATGTTGGGGAAAAACGCTGCTGGCGATCCTGTTGATACCAAGTGGTTTGACGCCTATGCGAAAAACGAAGTAACACCTACAATCCACAGGGCAATGCCCAAAGATCGCCGTGCTGATCTTGGTGCAGAAGAACCTCCACCCTTTAACCCCAGAAGCACACCACTCCTCACTGGCCCCCCACAAAAATACGAAGACGTTCATTCTGAACTGAATCGACGAATCAAAGACGCACAACAAAATATAGAAGAACTTATTAGGGAGGGCGCTGACTGGAGCGGATTCTTGGAACAGCGCAATCAATTCCAACTCATCAAAAAAATAGTAGGCAGGCACGAAGCCAAGAAGGCTGGGGATGAGTACGCTACTATTGAAGAGGTAGAGTCTGCTGAACAGTCGATCCTTGATGTCTTCAAGGATCCGAGTGACGAAGCTATCGAGCGTTTAGACACAGACATTCAAAGAAGGGTTGAGCGTGCGGCTGATGCGGATTTTGTAGCTGATAGTGAGGGCGGAACACGAGTGGTTAAAGCAGATGAGACCACTGGGGCGGTATATCACTTGACACCAACAGAAAATTTACCGTCTATACTGCGGGACGGGCTTATCCCGCAAACTGGCAGGCCTGCCAAAGTACGAGATGAGCGCAATGCTGTGCATTTATTCAACAGTCTTGAGGATGCGGAGGATGCGCTCTCCGGCTGGCTTGGTGAGGAGGTTGGTGAGGTGTTGGACGCCAGATTCCCCGAGGATTTTCGCCATAAGCCGTTATCCCTGTTGCAGATAGATGGACATCCACCGTTGGAAGGTGCTTGGCAGTCTGCTCCGCATAGAATAGATCCATCAAGCATAAGAGTTCTATCTACGGACGCTGGTAATGAGGGGTCATTTTCTGAGCTACAGAATCGATGGAACAGAGAATACATATCTCAAACACCCAAACCCACCGGAGAGAAGGTAGGGGGGGCTGTTGGTGAAGACGGAACACCAGTGGTTAAAGCAGACGAACCCGAAGCTAAAACTGGAGAAGACGCGGGAAGTGAAGAAACGGATATCATGTTTTCAACAGCACATCCTGAAGATGGAGCCCCCATCCATATCCTTGAGACTGGAGAGGAGATTCCGGCCCCATACCGATGGAGAGGACATGATCCGACACCTGATAAGGCAATCGACACGCTTGATAGGTCTCCGCATATCACTGATGAAATTCACAACTTCGGTGAAAACGTAAAAGGCTATACAAAAAAACGAAAGGGTGGCCCCAAAAAAGCACTACATCATCTCGCTAAGGATCTCAATGAAAAACACGGCGAGAAGATTGATCGCAAGGGCGGCTCCGCTAGTGCTGAAGAGCTTTCACCTCAAGTTCATGACGCCGCTACACGAGCAAACCAGAAACAAGGTGTAGAAGAAGTTGAAGGACTGACTAATCAGATTGTTGCTGAAATAGAAGCTCAACTACAGAAGTCAGATCCTAGATTCGTTTTCAATGTTCACGCTCCACGAATGAGGGCGGACGTGATTCTGGACTTGATTGACGATATGGCCGCGGATTTTCTGGATCGAGAAATCAAAGGAGATTGGGAAGCCGCTGGTGAGGCGCTCAAAGCCAGAGTGCTCAAAGCCAGAGCGCAGAAGCCGGTGCGCGTTGATCAGATGGTTCATGGCGGCCCAATCGATAATCCCCCCTCCGCGGACTCAAACCTCAAGGCTCTAGCTAGCCTGCCTAAAAATGCTCGCAAAGGCTTACTCAAAACAATCGAGGAGCGCCTCAAGACAGTAGTAAAATTGCGCTCGATGTTCCGAAGCATTGAAAATAAGGAAACCTTAGAGAAGTTGATCGCTGGTACGGAGAAATATGTCATTACTCTATATGGACTTAGGGAGGATGTAACTAAAATATCCTACTTGGATATGGTGGATATGAATCCAGGCGAGATCGCCCTACATATCAATATGGCAACGAAGTTACGAGCATTCAAGGAACGCGCTCGAACAGCAAAAGGTGAGGGTCTCTTCAATGACCCCATCTTTGAAACAATCAGGAATCGCGTCATTGAAGACGTGATAGAAGCCGCACGCATTAAGTCTGCAACCAAGGGCGCTCCCTCCTCCTCGTCAGGTCGCATCGCCTCCGGCATTGGCTTGACCCCCGGCAAACAACGAGGGCAAAGCCGAACTCATGTTCGCGCAGATTGGGGTGGTGAAAAGACGAAAGGACGACAAGTTGCACAAGCCATAGCAGAGATGTCCGGCACTGATGCGCCTGTTCCATTCGTTGCGGCGGTACGTGAAGAAATCACAAGCGAGTCCGTCCGGCACTTACGCAAGGACGGTACGCCATACTTTAAGCCAAAAATAGCAAAGAAAGGATCGAAGCTCTGGTACGACCCAATAAGCAAAAAGACGTGGACACATGAAAACCATCACGCAATGCGCGTTGCGCGAGGAGAAGCTGAGGTAGAGGGCGGTAAGGGAACGTCATCCAGTGCCACGGATATCATGTATTCAACAGCACATCCTGACGATGGATCAGCAGGGCGCCTCGACAGTGGAGATGCGGCAACGCGCCGGACGGAAGATACGCCAGAAGGTCATGAAGGAAAAATAAGCGACATGAGCGATGCAGAACTAGACGTTCTCGCCGCTAAGGTCAAATCTGCTTTGAAGATCAAGAAAGCAGAGAAAGAAGCCGCCGCAAAAACATCTGGGAAAGGTGTTGAAGAGAGTTCCAGCCCTGAACAGGTTGCGGCCAGGATGAGGGCAAGACGCAAGAGCATTGCAAAAGTTATGGCGGAATCTGATCCCGAAGCAAGAATTCCGGCTATCCTCCGCAAGGCGGCACCTGCCCAAGCCAGAAACGACCCCAGTTCATTTTTGTCTTTGTACTTCAGGGTCACTGGAAAGAAACAAAATGATCCTGACCTTGCTACCCTCGTTGGAGCAAAAGGTATGAAGCGGGAGGGTGAATCCAAGAGGTGGGTCATGGGTACTGTCCCCGCCAGATATAAGGGCAAGGCAAGCATTGAAGCGCTAGAGCATTTCATACCTGACAACCAGAAAGAAAGACACTTCATGGATCGATACAAAGTCTCTGGCTTTGTATTCCCAAAAAACGAGGATGGTACACCATTTACCCCTGTCAACTTCCGAGATGTGCAGGATGATGAGATAGATATATCACATTTAAGCCCCGGCTTCCAGGATGAGATCAAGAAGGCCTATGGCACTCGGATGACTGTAACAGATCTTGAAAACCTTATAAGAAATAAAGAGGCAAGCTGGCCCATTGATACGGATGATATTGTCCCGCGACTGGAGGAGATGACGGCGACGTCAAAGCAGATCCATTATCTAAAAACGCTCTATACTTTACGAAACGAAAACTACCCCGGCGGGATTGTTCACGGTGAAGCAACACGACTGCAATCCTTTGCCCAGATAAGGGATGTATTCGAATCAGAACCCCGCCTGTCGGACTCTATCGTGGATGTGATGGATCACCTTACTCGTAAGACCGGAGACACCGCGCCTTCTTTTGCAACAATGAGGGCTGGCCCCGATAGCGACGGACTTATTCAATTAGGTGCACATCAGGCGACGGATTTACGGAGGGCTATGGGATATAATCCGGAGGAACCAGCGGATATAAGTATTAATGAAACAGTCGCTAGGCAGAGGCGGCCAGATAGTAATATTAATACCCCCTTTGGCGCTGTTGCTCACGAGATGATGCACTGGGCATATCACAATGTCCTAAACGATAACGAACGACTTTACTTTTGGGAGAATGTTGTTCTACCCAAAGGTAAGAATAGCATGATGGAAGATGGTCGAGTATCAAACAATGTAACAAACATCGGGGACGGCCCTGGCGAGTATTTCGCCGAGCAGGCCGCGCTCTACATCGAAAAAAAGATGCCGGGTGCGCTTGATCAGAAATGGTGGGAACAGATTTTGGGTGAGACAGTGGAAGTATTAAAAAAGATCCTCTACTATCTTGACTATAAGACGGAAAAGTCTCGGTACTTGAGTAGTGACGAGAGAAGCGAGTACGGAGGACTTGATGAACACGTCGTTGAGATCCTAGAACGAATTTTGCCGGATGAGTTCAGAGCAAAACTCCATGAAAACGCTGCCAGAAAAGTACAAAAGGATGTGAAGAAGTATAAGTGGGTCTATATAGGAGGCAAACATGGCCAGAGAATTATAGGGCGAGCCAATGCTTTTGATTCAGTGAGGCACGAACTCCAAGAGGCTCTCGATCTCGACTCTGAGGATATAGATGCAGTGCCTTCTGCCGCAATTAACATGGCGGCCCATCTACTCGACTCAAGCCACGAGAGAATTCTTGGCGGTAAGTTAAGCAAGTCTATGGTTGCGCTTGCGACAGCTGTTTATGACATCACCCACTCTACAGGGAAAACTCCTAAGACACATTGGGGGTCTACTGGAGCGGAAAGAACGGTAAGTTTAGATGAGCACGGTGATAGCATTTTTGCAGACCAGGGAAGGGACACCTGGCTTCAGGAGACTTGGAACGATCAAGGCGTGATAAGGTTTGACGATGATGGAACCGAGCATTTCCAAGGGCTAATTGAAGAGGGGATTATAGATGCCGATGGTTATGTTCTTGATGATAGTTATGAAGCATTATCTTCCGAAATACGTAGGCTTTTTGGTGATCGTATCTTTGTCGATAAAGATGGCACTATACGTGATGTATCAGGCGAAGAAGTGCGGGTAGATGCGGAAGGTGTGAGAGTTGAGAACCCCGATGGAAACGACGCCCCGATGGAGCCTGATGATGCAGACGATTGGCTTGCCAACCAAGCGGCAAAAGACTCTATGGGAGCGACAGAAGAACAGATTACCCGCATCAAAAAATTGTTTGAGCTTGATGACACGCAAAATGTACTCAGAGAATATGAAAAGATAATCGCTCAGCGCTATCAAACTGTCGGTGGGGTAGCTTCCAACAAAGGCTGGGAAGACCAGCTTCTTCCGCACTTACGGCAGCACTATATCAAGAATGAAATTGGCTTACCAAGAGAGTGGAGCGATGCGAGCGCTAATCTACAAGCAGCCCGACGCAAAAGCTCTAAAAAAGCCGCGAACAGGAGGCAGCTTAAAAGAGAATTTGGCGTGGCGGGTGCGCTTGACCCGGAGATCCAAAAAATGTCTTACCCCCAGCTCGTGAGAGTTGTGCTAGGAAAAGACCCAGAGAAATCCCAGGACGCAGCGAAGGAAGTGTGGCTACGGGTTGTAAAAGGTACACCGCCAGCGGAAGGAACCATCGCTCCAGCATACAAAGACATGAATTATCTCCAACTCACTACGATGCTGGCAAAATATCAGAAACTCAAAAAAATGACACCCGCTGAACGTGAAGAGGTTCGGCAGATTAAGTCTGAACTCATACGGCGTGCAAATAATAAGCGGGACAAGCTCAATAAACCTCCTCCACCCCGAACAGACAAATCTGTACACGGCGAAGTGCGAGATATTGGAAATCGCCCTGTCGTAGACGGCATTCCGCACAACACTCGCTCGCATCTGAGGGAAATACTTTTCAGAATTACAGAAAGAACTCCTGAAAAGCAGATTGCTACTCGCACTGTGGCTTACAGGATTATGAATTTGACGGGCTTGAGTGACCCAAGACAGCCGATAACGAACAACCATATAGCCACACTGGCTGGTCGAGCAGTTGAATCCACGCCAGATAAACCATTGAATGATTTTTCTGACGAGGGGTTCAAGTCATTTCGCTCACAAGTTCGCAGTGCAGTAAAGAATAATGATGTAGTTAAGATGGCTCAGTTTGCCATTCGTGCTGGGGTCTTAAACGCTGAAGAACTAGCGGCTGTAAAACTATCCTTCAAAGATGAAGGCCAGTTCCTAGATCGCTGGGTTGCTCACGCAAAAGAAGGACGCGCTCCATTACGTGGTGTAAGAGATGAAGTTCTGCCGGATGTTGATTCCGCTATGGATAACATCACATCAAGCGTGGCTTATATCATGGATGGGATAGATGCCTTTGATAATTGGTATATCACCCACCCACGCCTTGCTGAATTCGCAGACCCACTATTCGTACACAAGCCCAAACAGAGTCGAGACTTTGCTAGACGTCTGAGGGGTAAGAAATCCGTATCTCAAGACATGGCTGGCTCGTACGCCAAGGATGTCATTGACGCTATGCCTGTACGTACGAAACGTAACCTTCATGCGTTCATTGGCACTGGTATAGCAAGAACCGCTAACGGTGTTATCCCTTACTTCGTTAGATCCAATGGAGACACAGCCGCCGTCCTCCCAGTAGATGGAGACTTTGGCCCCGGCGTGTACGCCTCTACAAGATCCAAGCCATACGCAAAATCACTAAATGAAATTGTTGCTGAACATCTCAACGAGGTAGATGCTCCGGCAGAAAAGATAGCAACCGCAGACTCTCTCGCCACAAGACTATCTGATGTACGCTCAGATATTTCAGACGCTCGTGCCACTGCTGAATGGCACGATCTGAATGGGGTCGCCCGAGTTGGACAAGCAGACTTAGATAGTTTAATGACGGAACTGTTCGAAATCGAAGCCGGACTTGCATCTGATTTGCATAAAGTAACTGGTCGACATTACGACCAAGTATCTCCGGTGGTAAGCAACAGCAAGAAATATGCAGACCTATCACACGCATCTGATAACAAATCACAAGATTGGCTTATTAGGGAATTTATGAATCGCGTTGTCGAAGAAGGAGATACTATAGCGGTAAGCGCGAAAATTATGGGCGCTCAAAATAGACCCGGTGTTGAAGATAGGGGGCGTGCTTTATACGACGCAATGTGGAGGTCGCTGGCGAGCGATAAGATCCCTGAGTGGGCCACAAACGGTGTTGTGTCAGCGAAGGCTCGTGTTAATGAAATACTCAAAGACATGGGGTATGACGGCATCAAGTTCACTGGGTCTCATCGACTAAGGGGTGGCGCAAAAGATCAGCACACTGAATACGTGATTTTCAATAAAGATAACGTGCGTCGCTTGGATGATCCACGCTTTGATGAAGACGATGTGCTGACATTCAACACAGCGCCTGAAGACGCAACCATCGTTACACCAATTGTGCGAGACATCATTGAAGGGGGCGATGGAAGTAACGTAGGCGTTGCCCACACAATAGAGCGTGGTGGGTCAGAACCAACTGATCGGTTTGTTGATGATTTACGTGTACGCGTACGCGGAAAACCCAAGCCAGAGTCTATTGTTGAGGCTCACCGTAAGGGGCCGACATTCTACTTACGCAAAGGATCAAGCCGCTTACGTATGATTGGCGACAGGTACTTTTCTAACTTCTTCCAGAAAGATAAAGGCACAGGCATATTTGAAAGAGTTGATAGCGAGATTGGCCGCAAACTTATGCCGATTGTTCGCGCACTCAACGCCCTGCCGGGAAGTAGTAACGCTTTCCAGCGCTGGTTTAAGCGCTCAATAGATGTGCGACATCGCAGTCGCCCAACAGAAGCCGAATACAATGTAATGTGGGCGCTACGCACGGGAGAGGAAACCTTCCTGAAAACAGATGGAGAGCGTTTGGCTTACAGACGAATCAGGGAAACATTTGAGTCTGAAAAAGAACAACTTATACATTACGGGATCATGCACAGCGGTATCGCTAGGAACTATGTCTCGCAAATATGGTCACCCACGCGTATATCAAGAAATATCGTACGGGCTAGAGAGAAACTTGCCGACTACTTTCAACAGGAAGCCTTACTAAGAGATGAGGTCTTGTCTCGTGAGAAAGCTCAGGGCATTGCCAAGAGGATGATCTCTAAAATCTTGGATGATGACGGCGTTCACTTTCCACCGCAATACGCATCCAAGAACGAGCCGGGTCTTGATAACGTGGATTATCAGAGAATGATAATGCTCCAGAAGCCTGAGTTCCGAGGGAACCTGAAAGAACTGGAAGAGTTTCTTGAAGGAGACCTCTCCTCTATTCTAGCTAAATATCTGGATGGCTCATCAAGAAAGATTGAATTCGCTAAACGATTTGGACAGGGTAACCGCGGCGCAATGATGTACATGCGTATCCTCCGAGAGGGTAACGAAGCGGCAATCAATGCGCTCACAAGACCGAGAGAGATCAGGCGAACCCGTAGAGGTATGGTCGATGGAGATGTAGAAACGGTGCAGACCAAAGACGAAATACCCGCACCATTTGGAAAGAACAGGGTTGCCGCAGAGCAATTAGTCGCCAACCTAGTGGATGTACTGAACAATCCTGCTCGTGGCGGAGTTGTAGAAGCCGAACGCATCCTCAAGAACCCAGGATTACACAAGTTCCCGCTGTCCGAACGCAAGAAATTCCAATGGGATCGCCAAGCCGAGGCCATTGTGGCTGGCTTGGAGATGAACTTGCGTGGCGAGCTACCGCCAGCAGAGACACAACTAATGGAGAATCTCCTCATGGCTTCGCAAAGGAAGCAGTGGGGTACAGATTCGTACGCATATACAACGCAAAAGAAGATCTCCAGATTCCTACGCAACTTCAACGCACTAACGAAGCTGAGTTTCACCACGGTTACGTCATTAACTGACCCCTTTATCCTCCTTATACGATCAGGCGAGATGGGTTCATGGCTTCGTGGAATAAGACGGTACGCCTCTGACCCAGACTACAGGGCGATGATTAAAGATGCTGGTCTGTCGATTGAAAACTACGTACACAATCGGCTCGTTGGTATGTACGGTGTAGACGCATCCAAACTTACGACCGCTTTCTTTAACGCATCCATGCTCACACCTTGGACTGACTCAATGCGTGACCTCGCGGGCATAGTAGCAATAGAGTGGTTTAAGACTGAACAGAAACGTATTGCCCGTCACGGCCTTAATAGTAGAGCGGGGCGCAGAGCAAAGCGTGTTCTTGAATCGTACGGTCTCGACGATTATGCGCGGCCTGACAGCCCATCCATAGAGGGCTTGATAAAAAGTCGTCGTCATCTTGGGGTAGAGTATGATGAAGCTATTGATCCTCGGCTCGTCATTGAAAATGAAAAGCTAAGAGACGCGCTCATTAAATTTGCGAACGATACTATTTTCGCGCCTAACACTAACGACACACCTCTATGGGCGCAGACACCAGCGGGTGCAATGATGTGGCAGTTGAAGTCCTTTCCCATGATGATGGCAAGGCTGGGTAAAGACAACATTATGGAGATTTGGAAAGATCCAAAGAACTGGCACTCCTACAAGCCAATGATAATGCTTGCGGCTATGGGGCCAGCGGGTGGCGCAATGGCTTTAACAGCCAAAGACATAATTCAGATGCGCGGAAGCGAGGAAGAGGGGATTGTCCGAGATCGTAACGTAACAAGCATGAGGGAATGGCTTAAAGCAGTCGGCTATGACCCGGAAATACACGGCACAGACCCGAACGATTTTGCCGGGTGGTATTTCGAGGGCATGTTACACTTGGGTGGCTTTGGCTTGTACGCAGAACTACTTCATAACGCTGTCGAACAGGCTGATAACGGATACTATGGCTACACGCGCACAATGGGTAACATACTTGGCCCGTCGTTTGGAGAGACCGTAGGCGTTTGGAACGTGGCACAAGGTCTTGGCAATGTACTTTTCGGCGAAGACGATGGCCCCAATGGGCAAGCACGACAGGCGGCGCGTGAAGTAATACAGCGCATCCCAGTAGTTGGCGGCATTAAAGCCGCGAAAGAATCGTTGACTGACTTATGGGCAGGAGAGAAGAAGACAGGTGGGGGATCAAACACTCGCTACAGGCGCAAATACTCACGCTAATAGCATTTCGTAATCCTCGCATGGATCGACCGCAGGACGGTCATGTTTACCGCAATGCCATTGCTTATCTTGTGCGTATATATCTGGCTTGGCGTGCTTACACATAGAGCATTTGGGTGGAGCATCCAATTCCTCCGGGTGCCAACACGATGTACGCTTAAAGCATCCACGGCAACGCCAATCTGATTCCACCGGAGAGATGCGTTCCGGTTCCGTCACCGCCGTCCATATCTTTTGCTTCAGAGCAGACGCTTCAAACTCATCGTATTCTATAACCTCTATGTGATATCGACAGTCATCCTTACAGATTGCTACGAGAAAAGATTTGTGCATTCCGCTCAGGTGCATAGCCAACATACACTGTGCAAAATATTGCGGGTGTGAGGTCTTCACGCCCTTCTTCTCAAAGGCGTTGAACTTACTCTTGTTCATCGTCTTGATTTCTAAAACACATGGTTCCTCATCTACATAGATGATTCCATCCAGATGACATACCACATGATCGCCTAGTGCTGTGTACTCGTACTGATCTCCCGTGAGTTCGTCCGCCTCACTCACGCCATACCCGCCCTTCTTCTTTAGGTCGTCAACGACCATCGGCTCAAGAGCATGTCCTACATTAAAGATACGCAGGAGTTTAGGGCTAGGGGAATTTTCAGGAAACCCGCGTAACGAATAATTCAGATACGCAGTACAGTCGTTACCAATGATTGACGCCCCTATGTAGGAGCGCGCCTTGTAGCGAATCTGAGCGCCCTCTTCTTCGAGAGCGCTCAGAATTTCTTGGGCAATCATAGGAACAATGAAGCGAAAACTGCAAACACAAGCGTAAAAAATATCACTGTTAAGATAAGTTCCCAAGATAGTTTCATATCAGAAGTCCGGTAGTGAATCATTGAACTTGTCTTCAGCTTCGGGTACACGGGCGCTATCATTCGTTGGTAGCCGATAACCCTTCACCTCTGGCCGGGACTCCATCACCTTGCCCGTGTTTGGGTTGCGTCGTTCTTTAGACATACCCACAACCACACCGACATACAGACCACGTATTGAATTGATGTCGCCCGGATGATCTGGATCGGGATGACCGCCAAACTGCAACAGGCTTTTGAGTTGGCGTTGACCAATCTCTTGCGCCATATCGCTCGTCTTATGCTTCACGTTAATCCAGTGCCTGATCGATCCAGAACCATCAATATCTTCCAGTTCAACCATGACTTGGTTGCCATTACCGTTTGCCATCTCCTGCCACTCAGCGTTTAGGACTTTCACATCATACCTACCGGGCTGTAGGATGCTGACGCCCTTCGCTTCTTTAACACTACTCAGATCGAGATCTGAAAAACTTGCAAATGTACTCATGCGGCTTTCTCCGTAGTTGATTTCTTAACTTCAGTAGGCTTTCGTTTCGTTTGCGCTTTGCGATATTTCTCGTAGCTGGCTTCATCTGATCTTATCAACTTGAGAAGCGTAATTACGTTATCGCATTGCTCAACTGGTTTGAGCCTCCCCCGTGGATCACGGGACTTCCCGTGCCATCCACGTACTTCCTCTGTGATAACCAAACGCTTGATCGTAGGTGCAGTTTTGTCACCATCGGTCACTCTCACGCCACAGAAAACGTGATCGAACAGCGCGGGTAGTTGCTTCGCGATCTTGTTGCCTTTAACAAGCGGCCAGTAGTTCACGTTGCCGTTGTCATCAGCCTCTTCAGATACCAGACATGTCATATATATGTGCATGTCTACGTCTCGAAGCCACTTCAGTGCGCCAATCATGAGGCGTGAATATTCACCCCATTTAACGAATCCATTAGTCACATCTTTGAACTCAACATCGATGTGTTCCATCAGTTGATCGGAAAGTTCAGTCAGGCTGTCCACTGCGAGCCAGTTATAACCTAGCTTCTTAAACTCTGGCGTGGACATCATTCGTGTAATACCACGAAACGAGTACACACCATCTTCTGGCCTATGGTCTCCGTCCCACGTTTTGAAATCCACGTACTCTATGTCTGTGTCTTCGAGAGATTTCAGACCCCCCTCACCTGATAAGATCAGACCTTTCCCGTACGCTTCCTGATAGTGCCTACACTGGTGTGTTTTCCCCCACCCGTGATGCCCCATCACTAAAGTCTTATCCTTAATAAACTTCGTCTCATTCGTCTTTTTCGTTTCAAACATCGCTCTGCTCCATGATTCTTCCTGCCTCTTCTTCCGTTGAAAACGGGGCAAGAGTTAAGCGTTCGTACGGTATGCGTTTCATCGCGGGTTCCAGAGCCTTACGTAATGGTTCTGGCAATCGATCAAACTCTTTGCGATGGATCGAGAGCTTCAGCGCTTCCGATAGCATCTTGTCTTCGATCATCCCCTTCAGAATATCTGAATCCCAATTCATACGAGAGTGTGTTTTCAGGATTGCACATACTTGTCCATCCAAACGAACAGCCCTCGTACTACCGGGTTCCATGGATTCAGGAAACATACCCCGCACGTCCTTCTCCACATCTTCAAGGATTGACTCAGCGGCTTTCACCCGCTCCTTCGCCTCCATCCATCGCACACCACAGGGCGTTTGAAGGGTGTCTACAGGTATCCTCTCCCAATCATCCCATTCATCGGAGACGACAGCAGATAACACTGGTTTCTTCGGCATTTTATCCCCCTTGACCGACTGAAGAGTAACGGATATTATACGGTCTTTGGTGGGTTGTCAATATCTTTCGGTGTCTGAGGGACGCCTTTATTCTGGAACGGAGGTATCATGAAAAAAACTATCGATATCCGAAAAATGGTCAGCGACCAAGGGGGAGCAAGGGCTGTTGCTGAAGCCATTGGTGTTCCTAGAACCGCCCCATATCGATGGAGTCGTACCCGTAACATCACGTTGCGAACGCTTGAGCGAATGTTGAGCGCATTCCCTCAGATTGAAATTGAGAAGTACGTACAGGAGAGCAGTGAGCATGAGTCAAAAAGCGGAGAGAGGGTCAGTTGATGCGGCGATTGAATATCTTGAGTTGGGTTGGCCCGTTATTCCAATCAATCCGACATCGAAAAAACCATACATCAGTTGGAAAAGGTTCCAAGCCAGACGCCCTACCGAGGGTGAGGTCGAACAATGGTTTCGCGACTGGCCCGATGCTCGCCTCGCAGTCGTTACAGGAGAGCTATCGGGAATATGTATCGTGGACTGTGACAGTGCCGAGGCGCACAAATTTGCAATAGAGGAAGGCTTGTCCTCACCCGTTCGGGTAACAACCAAGCGCGGCGTACATCATTATTTCGAGCATCCCAAAGACGGTAAGCGTAGAGGCCCACGGGTTGGCGGGAATTCCAGAGGTACTGACTGGCCCAAGTTCGATGGCATAGATTTCCGGGGTGATGGCTCCTACGCTCTTCTACCTCCAAGCCAAGGATACGAGTGGGATATTGAATACCCATTTGACCAAACCGATCTACCTTTATGGCGTGATTGGACACCTTCTACACCTTCATACGACAGCCCTAATGTCATTGACATATCTACAGGCGATCTCGTTGACTTCAACTCCCTAGACCTGTCATCAGTCGAGACTCGATCTCGAATCCCTGAGTGGGACTCAACCGAAGCATTTGTAAAGGAAAATTTTCCAAGCGGAAAGATACCGACAGGTGCTGGCAATGGTCGCAACGACCGAGTGATGCGCCATCTATCTGACATGGTGTTGGATGGGTACTGGGGTGACGATCTACGCCAGAAAGGTCGGGCATTTATGGCGCGATTCTTTGAGAATGATCTACCCGACTATGAGTTCGAGGCGACTGCGGCAAGCGTTGAGCGCATGGAGAAAGAGAATCACCCAGAACGCTGGGTAAATGGTGAGTATGTGTACGGCGACACAACCCAAGCCATTTCAGATGTTATTCCGGGGAAGCGTCGTCGTCTACTAACTGTCTATGATGCCGACGCCCTCGTTTCAGAGAGCGAGGCCACCGCCTATTTCGCTGACCCCTTCCTATGGCGTGGATCTATTACACAAATCCACGGTTACTCTGGTTCAGGTAAGTCAATGTTCCTCCAGCATTTGGCTTACGCCATTGCCGCAGGGCAGAACGACTTCGGCCCTTTCGAGTTGGCAGGCCCATTGAATGTCCTGTATTTTGATTATGAGAACGGGCGTGGCGTAATTGGTAAGCGGATGAAAACATTACAAGCCATACACGGGGATGCGGGAGAGGCATTCAAGGTGTGGGCGTCCTTCTTAGATGAGAAGGATATGAACTTAACCACGAAGCAGGGCTTGTCCTTACTCGAAGACTATATCAAGGCAGAGAAGCCGGATGTTGTCATCCTTGATACCGTACGCAGTGCATTCCTTGGCTTAGATGAGAACAATGCAGAGGCGTGGTCACGAGTGAACCATCTGTTGATTCGCCTACGCAACATTGGACTAGCGGTGGTGTTCGCACATCACTCGAATAAACCCGGCGAGTCTGGCTTGGGTAGGGAGGCTGGTTCAACAAACCAACTGACGGTTCTCGATACCCAGGTACGAATTACACAGGTGTATAAACATGAGGAGACAGCCAAGCAAAACGCAGGGCTGTGGGATATAAAAATGGAGCGACCAGTGTGGAATCGAATGGAAGACAAACTTCCCGAAGGATTTCGCATTCGTATGCTTATTGAGTTCCGATACAAGAAGGTGCGGGAGTGGACTGACAACCATCAATGGACTCAGTACATCGCATTTGCACAAGATAACTATGGCACGGAGATCGTAATTGGTTCTAAGTCTCCGAAAGCCAAAGCACGAGCCGCATTAGCGGATGGGAAGGCGCTTGAAGAGATCTCTGATGCTCTACAACTGCCGTACACAACAATAAAAAAATGGATAGAAACATGAGCGTAGCACTTATTGGACAGTATCGAGTAGAAGATTTTCAAGACAATCACGGTGAGTGGGGGTGTATTGTCACGGACACAGACAAGAAATTCATGAGTGTTATAAGCCATAAGCAGTCGCGAGAGGACGCAATCAGGTTTGCGATAGCAAGCATGGAGGTGAAAAGGGGAGAGCGTAATGGCTCTATATCGTAAGTCGGCGAGTGTGCTAGTCTTAGGTTAATTCAATTCTCTACCCTTTACCATGTACCTGTATTTAATTAAAGTGTCTTAGAACTCAATACAAGCCGATTTGGGAGGGATGATGGATATAGCCAGCGAGAAAAGGTTCACGATAAGCGATGTCAGTGAGGATGACTACTGGCTATTGATATCCTCTTTGGATGCGCTTCTTCATCAATGGGAACAGGTGGAACCACCTTTGCGGCAGGATGTGAAGGATAAATTAGTCCAATTCCTTAAACAGCTACGATGCCACGTCAACATGACAAAGGAATAAAAATGAAAATAACTAAAGCGTGGGCAATGCCAAATGGAAATACATTTAGCATAAAACCAATAGAAAACTTTATAAAGAAGCACTTAAAACAAAACATTAAGAGTATAGACCCCTTTGCAAATACAAATAAATTAGCAACCATAACAAATGATTTAGACCCAACAAAGGGAGCAGACTATTGTATGGATGCACTTGAATTTCTTAAACAATTTGATAATGAAAGCATAGACCTTGTTTTGTTTGACCCTCCTTATAGCCCAAGACAAGTAAGTGAGTGTTATAAAAAGTTGGGCAAAACTGTAAATATGCAAACAACTCAATCAAGTTTTTGGTCTAATATGAAAAAGGAAATAGCAAGAATTACAAAGCCCAACGGTGTAGTTTTATGCTTTGGATGGAACTCACAAGGCATTGGTAAAACACGGGATTTTCAAATGGAAGAAATACTATTAGTTGCCCACGGTGGACATCATAACGACACTATATGCACTATGGAACGGAAAATAAAAATGAGTAGCGAAATGACTGAAAAATAAGGAAATGAAAGCATATAAGTTGATAAGAAAAATGAAAGACAGTAGTTTATCCCCTCTGTTTATAAATCAAAAAAGTAGAATACCAATAGGTGTATGGATGGATGCAGAGTTCCATCCAACAAAAGGTTTCGCTGAAAGAAAGGGATGGCATTGCACACTTGAAAAAAATGCACCACACCTATCTGAGAGGGGAAGGGTTTGGGTGGAAGTTGAAGTAGATGATTGTGAGTTATACGACAGACCTGAATCTCAAGGTGGGACTTGGGTTTTAGCTCAGAAAATGAAAGTTGTTAAGGAGCTTTAATCATCCTCCGCTTCAAAATGTGGATGGGTAGTGGGTGGTAGTTCCTCTTCATTCACAGGCACACTCTCAATTGAGTTGGCCACTGAAAACGCAGGGGGCATGAGGAAGAGGCTTGTGCATCCACCACATGCGTAGTAATGAACTGTCTCGTAATTAAGACTAGGTTCTTCCCCTTCCTTTCTGGATTGGAAAGCCCTACTTGTTACCCCCGCGTGAAAGAACTGTCGAGAACCGCAGGCCCGACATACGAACGTGTTTTCATCAGGCATTTGCTATCTCCGATCTAGTTGAATAAGTGAGCGCGACCAGAATCTCGGCGCTCGCGAGAAGGATAACACTTACATAAGGATTGGCCATCTGGCTTAACCTGAGCATGAGCAGTACGAAATGTAAGACACTTTCGGGTGTGTTGTCAACACCTTTTAGACACGCAAAAAAAACCCGCGTATTTAGCGCGGGTCAATGACTACTAGGAGGAAATCTGTGGCTTTTGCTTTTACTTTATGTATCTGGTACTTATCTCTGTGTTCCCGTTAGGGATAAGCAGAGATGGTTGTCTGTCTCTGCGGTGGTGAAGCAAAAGCGAGTTTATCATGGATTTTTGAAAAGTCAAGTGAGTAACGTGGGAGTGGTGTGCCAAGCCGGGACATGCTGTGACAGAAAACATCGAAAATACAATCACTTAGTACAGTTGTCACAGGTGGCACGGGTGGCACACCTCTTTTACTTCGCGTGTTTGTTAAAAACATGTAGTTGAAATAGGGTGTGACAGGTGTGACAGGTGTGACACCGATGAAAATGGCTTGGGGTTTAGTGGCTCGCCACCCTTGGTGGGTGGCTCCCCACGTACTATTAGACCATAGTAATACGCTAATGTGTTTGATATGCTAATCTCTTTCGGGTACAGTGCGCCGGGATTTAACACCAACCACCACGTTATCGATGGCACAGAGAATACATATCTCAAACACCCAACGTGATTGGCTTAGGAAGAACAAAGATAAACTCACTGACCAAGAATTAGCCATCCACATTGGCTGTTGTGTTGACACACTAAGGCGAATCCTAATGAGAGAAGGTCTCGCCCACTATGAAGCCGCTAAATATGTTGTAGCTGAGAGCTTTCGACAGGAAAAGTGGACGCGGCCTTGTGTTGTCTGCGCTTCAGATAAGCCACGCCCTAAATGGCAGTACGTATGCGATAGATGCAAGAAACGACAGCTCACGGGTGACCTAGATGCCCCCTAATATCAAGACCATACGAGCCAAAGGCCACGCATTCGAGCGTGAACTAGCCAAGTTCTTCCGCGATCACACTGGCTTAGAAGTACACCGTACCTGCCTGACCCAGCAATTTCACGACCGCGCTCAAGGGCAGGAAGATCTAACTGGCTTGCCCCACCTATCGATAGAGGCTAAGCGCGTCGAGAAGCTGGACTTTCCAGGTGCTCTCCGCCAAGCCCAAGCCAACTCGCCGCCTGATGCTATTCCCGTTGTCATCAATAGGCGTAATCGCCAAAAGATCGAGGACGCATACACACTGATCCGCCTCGAAGATTTCATCGAGCTATATCTGGCTTGGCTTAACTCCACCTCCATTAGCTCCGATGGCTGACTGCACTGATTGCAACGGCGCGTGCTGTAAGCGCGTAGACCTAAAGACACACGAAATCATAAGATGCCAATACCTAACAGACGAGGATCTATGTGGCATCTACGAAATACGACCCATAGCCTGTCGCTTAGATGATACATTCACACCAGAAGAAGTTGGCTTAATCCACTGCGCTGTCGCTAAGCGCTCAGTAGAAGAGCGCATCCCATGGTAACGTGCTTGCCGACCCCAAGCCAAAACAAACTGCGGAGGTTTTTACGGAAGCAGGCTAAGGCTAAGTGATTGTATTTTAAGGGTTTGCGGAAGCCTGCGGAGGCTTTTACGGAAGCAGCCTTGAGCTTCCGTTTTGGTCTGCGGGACGCCAAGCCATTTTTCCTACCATCAAACTCTGTTTTCACCACTTTTTTTGCACTTCTTACCACTGTCGGACTGTTTATTTTTATTTTGATTAGTGGTTTAATAGCTGTATTATGGGATTATTGGACTGTTTAGCAATTGTGATATTTCTGGAGGCGCGTGGAGAACCGCTTCAGGGGCAAATAGCTGTGGGGCAAGTGGTGATGAACCGTGTTGTATCATCAAAGTATCCGAATTCGATTTGCGGGGTTGTTGAGCAACCAGATCAATTTGCTTTCAATTTGAGCAAAACCCCCTCCACTGCCGCCTATTTTGTTGCGTTGTCCTTGCCCCACCACAAAGACTTGGTTGATGGGGCGACCCATTTTTATTCTGGTAATGAGCCGTTTTGGGCGCAAGGCATGGAAATGACATTCTCTATCGGTGGTCACAAGTTTTTTCGGGAGAAGAGATGAAAATATCAATATTACTGCTGTTAGTAGTTCTGCTGTCTGGATGTTCTACGATGGTGGCAATTGACTTTATTGATTGGGAATTAGGAGCTTCAATACGATTAGAGGAGAAAGAAGAATTATGATGAGATTATTTTTTATTATTTTGACGGCGCTTTTTGCGATTGGCTGTACTCAGGTTGAGATCAGTTCTGGTGGAACAAAGGTATGCACAGGTCAGTCAACTGTAGATTGTTCCGACACATCAAATGATGGAGATGATAACAACTCGTCAGATGATGGAGATGATGGCAACACATCAGATGATGGGGATGAGGACAACGACAACTCGACAAACTAATTCAAAATAAACTCTGTTGTGAGGTACGTTTCCTTTGTATTTCTACATACTCTGGATTAAGTTCACACCCTATCCATGACCTACCAAGTGATTGAGCAACCATACCTGTAGTGCCACTGCCCATGAATGGGTCTAGGATTATTCCTTTCTCTGGGCAACCAGCCAATACCATAGGTTCAATCAAGTGTGGTGGGAACACTGCAAAGTGTGCATCTTTATATGGTGACGTATTCACTGTCCACACTGAACGCTTGTTCTTTCCGTCTGGGTTTGGTCTAATGTTTCTATCACGATAGGTTGTATGACCAGTACCTTCGTCCCAAGTAGAATGCCCTTTTGCTTTTAATTTTTCACCACCCCAACGGTTTATTGGTTCTGTGTATGGGACTCTTATTGCTTCATTATCAAAGAAGTATTTAGATTTCTTTGACATTAAAAAGATATATTCATGTGCCTTCGTACATCTATCAGTTACAGGTTCGGGCATAGGGTTTGGTTTGTGCCAGATAATATCTTGTCTAAGTATCCAACCATCGGCTTGCAATGCGAAAGCAACACGCCACGGGATACCCACCATGCTTTTTGTAGGTAAGCCCTCAACTTTTTTGTCTGGTCGCTTTGCACTTTCCTGTGTTGTTTTGTGTGTTGCATCAAAACCATAATCACTTCCAGTATAGTTGCCAAGAGAACCAGTTGCACCCGCAACATACGAATCCCCCAAGTTCAGCCACAGCGTCCCATCATCCCGCATCACCCGCCGCACCTCACGGAACACTTGCACCATGTTCTCGACATATTCGTCTGGTGTTGATTCAAGACCGAGTTGTTCAACAGTTCCATAATCACGCAAGCCCCAATAAGGGGGAGAAGTAATACAGGCATTGATGCAACCGTCTGGCAGTTGCTTTAGGGTTTCTCGGCAATCGCCAATAAGAGTAGTGTTGAGTTCTATTTCACTATCAGTCATAATTTTTTAATAGCATCTTCGAGATGCCCCCTTGATAAGGAGGTGTCGGTGGTCATCAGTTTTTTCGCGAATGCATCGATCTCGATGATGTGATTTGCTCCAGATAATTCTGATATACAAGAAACCAACATCCCCTTCTTATCATCGATGCTGTCAACAAGTGCATCCCTCGTATTCTCTGACTCACTGTGATTGTACTGCGTCTCAAGGAACTTGATCTGCTCGATCAACATCCCCGCATACTCTAAGATCTCTTTATCCAACCACCCTTCATACCTCATGGCTTGGAGTTTCTGATGGGTCTCGTCATCAACGAATGCTTGTTTCGCAAAATCGATATTTTCTTTATTAGTCATAATTTTTTAATAGCATCTTCAAGATGCCCCCTTGATAAGTGTGAATAACGCATCACCATACTCATGGTGCTATGCCCCAACAACTCAGCGACAGTACGCAAGTCTGCCCCGCCCATCACCAAATGGCTTGCGAACGTATGCCTGCAATCATGCGGAGTAAAGTCACTGATACCTGCACAACTCATAACCTTATGAAACTCGTGATAGAACGCTGTCTTATCCCACATATTCCCGCCCCCCTTAGTAAACACAAGTTCAGTTGGCTCACCACGCACGCCCAAAGTATTAACAACCCTATGGTGCAGTGGCACTCTTCTCGTTTTCTTCTTACGCTTGTTCCCCTTAATACTCACAAGCACTACAGAGTCCTCATCCACAGCACCCCATAACAAGGTTCGCATCTCCGACAGCCGTGCGCCACAGTAAAGCAGGAATATAAGCTCCCTCTTTATAGGACTTACCTTGTCACTAAGTTCCTCGATACCACCCAAGCACGCCAGAACCTCGCTTCTCTCGTCACTACTCAAGTACCGAGTGCGCCCTTCCCCATCAGGCGGTAACCCAAATCTGGCTTCCTTGCACAAGCCGCGCTCCGCACCGTAGTTCAAGATGGCCTTCATCGTATTCAACTCACGCCGAATAGTTCCATCTTTATTATTGCAATGCACATCAGCAACGTACCTATCAACCAAGAACTGATTGATGTCATCAACATGGGTGGAACCCCAGTAACGCAACAGCCTGTCGATGTTCCCCTTTTGCGTCTTACTAATCCCACCTCTCCGCTTCTCATACGATTCGCATACCGACTTGAAACTCTTAGCGCCCACGCCACCGCACAAAGAATCACCCCTAAACAAAGCCAACTCCATATTGGCTCTAACAAGTTCAGCCTCCGCCTTATTCCCAACACTAAGCCCCGTACTCTGGCGAACACGATTGCCATTGACTGAGCCAACTACATATAGAATCCCCCCACGGGATGTGATCTTTAACATAACCCCCCCTGTTTGATTACAACATGGATTTATTACCGATTAATGAATCCCCTTACTCGATGGATGTATGAAATCCGGGGTGTCGTCAAAGTCGAACAGACTTTTTCGTAACTCAATCAGTTCGCTCGGAACAACATCCTCATTCCCAAGATCTACTGCATCACTGCAAGCATCTATAAACCTCTGCTTGGCTTCCAACACTGAGTCGTTAGCACTCAACACAAATGTCGCAATCGTAACGACCGCAAACAATACGTCCTTATCATCCTGCTCCCAAAAATCTTTACGAACGACAACATTCATTTCACCCTTGTCGTTTATAGTCACGGCAAAAAGAGGGTCAGTGGTCATAGTTGTATCCTTTTATTTTGATAGCCCTCCGCTCCGCCTTGCGCGTTTTACGATGCGGCCCTCCCTTCCGTAGTAGCGGTATCACCCCCCTTCTTGGCTTGATCCTTCTTGGTTTGATCTTCTTCATCATTGTTTCTCGCTAAGAAGAATGAATACTTTGAGTTCCATGTACTCTTGCACGCCTTACACTGAAGGCAGTACCCATCGAACTCGACTCCCCAAAATTCTTCACCACCACATTTAAGACATTTCACATCAACCATCATGCCTCTCCTGCTTATTTCTGTCGTCCGTAGACCACAAGCCCTCCATGTATTCAATCATATACTTAGCGTACCCTTTCAGGTAATGCTTCCCCTCGAACACAAAGATTGTATCCTCCGCGCTCTCGAAAGCATCACGAAAGCAAGCCAGCTTCTCTGGCGTAAACGACACTGACCCCTGTTTTGTCTTCAACAACAGCTTATCCTTCATTTTTGCCATTACGTTTGCACTCCTGTATTTGAATTGTCGTCAACTCGTGAATGTTTCGTGAATTAATTTTCATATCCAAGCCACGCAAATGTAGGTATCGAATCACCGCTGACTTCGACCCGAACACCCGAACGCCACCCCCTCTATAACAAATGTACTCGTGACCTCCCCCTCTTGGCCTTCTAATCATGTACCCCTTCATCAGCCTGCTCTACACACCGCGTTGACTAACTCCTTGTCACAAAGGCTACTCATTATAATCCTCTCCTTAAAATACCGAGTTTCACCGCACCGTGCCGCCTTGCATGTTCCTTGTTTGGTGATATCCATGGGTCTAATTCCTTCTCGTATTGTATATACTCTTCTGGAGTTAGACATTCCTCATGTATCTTCTCATCTTCCCAATCGATGTCACAATCCAGACCAATCATTTTATTACACCGATCACATTCATACGCCATGCATTCTGGACAAGCCCAACCATCATACTCATCATCGCTGGCTGGTATCCTATTAACAAACCTGCCAGAGCCAAAGGAGGTATCCCTAAAGCAAAAGATACACTTCTCCCCTACATCTTTGTTCATTGGTATTCCCCTTTTCATATCCCCTCCTTTATGTGAAAGAAAACCGGAAAATCAACCTAAGACTATTACAGCTAGGATGGTGGCTTTGTAGGCTTCTTCTCATATAGCCTTTCTAATAGGTAAGTTATTTCTTCGTAGTGGCAATAAGGATTACAATTATCAATGATCCAAGTTGCTACTATGTCGGTGATATTAAACTGTGATACTGCCTTTTTAGCGGCCGCTTTTCCGTAGTTGGATGATACTTTCGCACAATAGTCATTCATCATCTTTCTCCTTCTTCAATGCAATGGAGGGGGCTAGAGTAGCTGAACTCCAACCCTCTTCCGTGAACGACACCCTTACAGGTTCAAAGAGAACTTTAGGGCTGAGGACTCTAATCTTTCCATCCCCTTCTTCGTGATTGAATACTTGAACGCCCTTCTCCCCATCTTCCCGTTTGGCTTGCACTTGCTTCTCGTAGCATAGCCATTGGCAGTCAGGAAACGAAGGTGTCTCCGCGCTGTTCCACCGTCAACCCCAAGGTAACTCACCACGCTTTTTACATGCGCCAGTGCTCCCTGCCGCCAGATCGCCTCAAGTGCCTGCACCCTACCCTCTGTCATCCGAGGAACATTTCCTACATCATTCCACGCACCTTCGGGTATTTCAAAGGTTGGCTCAGGCCCATCACTAATCTTACGCCACACCGCAAACAACCTGCCATTTTTTGCATCAACAATCATCGTTGTCCCCTTCTTCACATCAAACGGAACAACTACCGTTAGCAACGGTCTATCAATACCAACTAACTCAAGCGATTTCATATATACCTCCGCGTTATCGTAGTTTAAGAACGTACAAACTCGTTTCCGACTTCCACTTACACAAGTCAACAACAGCCAACAGACTATTTTCAAGTTCATCACGAGAGTCGGGGGTCATGACAAACCCTTCCTTCTGTAAAACATTCTCCATCTTCTTCGCCAACAACCTGATAATCTCATCGGTATCGTGACGATCCAACTCAATCACCTTGCCACCACTACGGTTCCCATCAACAACAGCCCTTGCACTTGTATAATCCTTCCCCAAGCCAACAAAACCCAACCCGAGGTCACAATCATCCATCCAACTCCGCACTTGAGCCCCTTCCACATAAGATGGTTCGGGATAAGTGGACTTGTACTCATCCACCTCTGGCTCATCCTTCACGATTACATCGTCCAACAACTTCTTCGTTAAAGACTTATCAATTGTCTTACTCATGTTCGAGTCTCCTTATCTATATCTATACACACTTGAATAATTTGCTCCATATTCTTGTGACGTATGCGCTTATCCCTCACACGCTCAGCCACTCGATACCAGAAAGCGAAATCCTTTGCCGACCTTGCCGGATACCAGCCACACCAAGCCATTCTCAATGTCGGACTCCGCTTTCCCCGCTTACGCCACACGACGACGACCAAGTGAGGAAGCCTTCATGAGTTCGCTATTATCCAAGACAACGCGCTTACCCATGAGGATTTTCGCCACCTGAGACATCACCGCTCCCGGTAACCCTTCGATATCATCAAGCACCACCCAATGCGGGTAATACCTCTTCACCGCATCACTGCATATCCCAATACCAACTACGTGCATCCCCGTATCACTCAACCCCTTAATCACATCGGGAAGATACTGGTGAGCCACTTTCCTGTCCGCACCCCTTCCAATCAAGAACGCAGGATGCCCGTCACTCAAGACCATGAGAACCTTCTTATTCTCTGGCCTCTTCATGAGACGCTTACCTACCCAACGCACACTCACACCATCACAGTTCTCGTAACCACAGCACTTGATGATGGACGCCAGATTCCCTCTGGCTTCGCGTAATGAATCCTTGAAACTCTTGAAGATGAAGTAGGTCTCTCCCTGATACCTGTGGTAACCCCTCGTGGCGGCCGAACCGTGCGGTATCTCATCATTCGTCCCATCACTAAAGAATCCCGTCACCTCAAATGGCACGCCAATCGTGTTCATGGCTTCAGCCAAACAGATGGACGACAACATCGCGAGACCAAGTTTCCGACCACTCATCGACCCACTCATATCTATCAACACCTCAACCGCAGTGTTCATATCAGGCGCTTCATCCGGCATCCAGAATACATTGGGCGCTCGGTTGTACGCCTGTACCAGACGCCTCGTATCAAGCGACCCATACTCCTTGCCATCATCCCTGCCACGCCTCATCATATCTTCCAAGCCACGCTCCAACTTGCGTTTCATCGTGCTGATGATTCCCCGCATTTCCTTGGTCAGCTTTACGTAATCGGCAACACCTTTACTGTTGATCCGCTCAATGTAACGCTTACTCTTACGGCATGGCGTCCCATCAAGATAGGTGATCCCATCTCGCGTAACTTCTATATCAGTTGCTGATGTATAACTTCTGAACTCACTATCAGGCGCACCATCTGAAGCCTCTTGGAACGCATTCTCAAGCGCTTCCTTCATTGTGATCTCGATAGGTTCTGGCTTGTCATCCGAACTCTCTCGTATGTCACCACCCGGCGCTTTAGCCTCCATCCCCTTCTCGCCGTCGCCCTTCTCGCCAGACTTTCCGCCTACAGGCAAACCTCCATCCCCTTCTCCCGTTGGCCCTTCGTGTTCTTCCTTTTCCTCTTCTTCGTATACTTCCAAGTTCATCCTCTTCGCTAACTCGAACACGCTCCACGTATCCTTGCACGCCATTGCCGCATCTGCCCATACCTGCGCCTCCTTAACCAACTCGTCATCAACGAGATCAATGCACTCATCAAGTGCTTTAGACTCATACCCCTTCTTCTTGCGCCCTGCCCATGTCACCACCAATGGCAACACCTTCTGCCTATCGCTAAGCACTTCGGGGTCATAGTTCTCCCCGCCTTCAGCAACATACTCATCCAAGAACATCCGGCACACGGCATCGGTCGTTGCCTCAAGGTTCTTCTTCGCACCCGGATACTCTCGAATCACCTTTGGCTCAATGCGTATATCTTCCATCGCGTTTGTAATCTTAGGAACAGCAGGCTTGCCTTCCGTTTGTGCCCACTCTTGGATGAACTCCATTGAATCGATATCGGTATGACGCTGATGCCCACCCGCCTCATGATCTATGTAGCCTCGTGTCATCCGAACCTGTTCCTTGGTCAACTCTGCGCCTTCGGGCAACATAGGCAGATTCACTCTCTTCCTATCCGTGAACGCACCTTCGCCCTCGAACGTCAGTCTCGTGCCAAAGTTCCGTCCCAACGTCCTACTCGTACCCTCTGCCTCGTCTCTGAACTCTTCAAATCTCATTCGCTCTCTCCCTTTGTCACTCGGTCAAGCAACCCCGTCATCACTGCACGATCAGTCGCACTGCCACGCACCAACACCACGCTATCGAAAGCCATCTTCAACGCCTTGGCTGAATCGGGAAGCAACGACCTGTACGATACATACTGCATACCCAACTGCTCAATCGCCCTCGCACTAATGGGTTGCAAAATCTCCGCATTAACGAACGCCGAACGATGCTCAGCCACGTAATTCATAATGGCTTCTGTCCCACTATCATCAATACCCGGTGCTTTAGACTTCAGCAACTTCGTCTCGTCCTTCTTACCGAGATATCCAATCTCGATCCAGTTTGTGAACCTATCGAGAAACGCCTGACTCTGGTGTCTCGCGCCTTGGTACAAGCCAAACTCATCACCCTGCCCCACCGTGTTGGCTGTCGCCACAACCCGATGCCAATCATGTGGACTCACGAGACGGCCACCATCCTCGTTGAGCATGATGCCTTGATCCTCAAGCACCCTCTGGAATACGTAACTCACCTCTGGTCTGACACGATCCACCTCATCACACAGCAGAATGAATGGCCCTGCTATGGCAGTCGGCAACACACCTTCAACAAACTCACTAACCGTAACGCCTGTTGCGCTATCAGCCTTGAGTATGTCACGACCAATCAAATCCAACCTCGTGATCTCCGAATCAAAGTTAATCCGTATCACGGGCCAGTTCATACGTGACGCTAACTGCAAGAATAGGGTTGTCTTGCCTGTTCCGGTGTGGCCCACAGCGTAGGTGTTAATGCCTTTCACAAGACCAATCAACGCCTTTAGTGTGGGTTCCGGTCGGAAGATGTAATCAGGATCGATCTCAGGAACCATCGGATGCGGAGTCTTCCACTCGAACACGGGCACATCAAAGTCCATCGAGCCACGCTTACGCATACCAAGGACGTTGTAAGCCTTGTCGTACTTTACATCACCGTCAGGCAGTTCCTCACCCGGCTTAGCCACAACCCTCGTGGATGCAGGGCGCACAGCCCTCGCGACCTGCTCTTCTAACTTCTTGGCTTTGTCTTTGGCTTCGACGCCTTCGTTAAGCATCTTCTGCAACGATGCCATATCCTTCAGCGTTCCGCCTGTTGCCGCGTCAAGCAATCCCTCAAGCGATGACTTCAATGGCCCTTCGATGTTGAACTTAGGCGCTCCCGCTTTGGCTTCAGCATCTTCGAGAGTTCCTGCATCACCGTGAATACGTGCCAATGCACTCTTCACATCCGCCTCTGTGGACAACGGCACTTCGGACAGCACGGTTGGCTTGGCTTTTTCTCTCGCGAAAATCGCCGTCATCACAGCACTTATGGTTGTGTCATCCCAATTCTCAACAATCCCACAGCGCGAGACAGCGGATTTCCAGACTTCCATCGCCCCGCCATCATCAGATGCTGAAGCCAAAATCGTGACATCATCTCCCCATTTAGTCGCGAGATACCCGGTAACGATATCCAACCCCGTGGAAAGCGGAACGGCAACCAACGCCTCATCACCATCCTCCTTGACATCAAGCAAACCACCTTCCAAAAAACCACAAGGAATGGTCTGTGCAAGAAGCCATTGACGCTGTTTCTCTGCAGTTTGCTTCAGCGATCCATCGCAGGATGCGCCTACGGGCATCAACCAACGCTTGTTGTACCCAATCACGAACCCCGTTTTGCTCTGTGGGCTCACGGTACCGCACGCACTTGGGAGAATCACCGCATTTGAGAAATCACCCATGACACCCTCCCAAGCCTCTTTAAGATCGAAGGTCACCGTCCCTTTCGGAGTGGAAGGGGGGTGGTAGGACTTAAAGGTTTCGTAGAGCATAGCCATAACGGTGGCGTAACTCAGGCAATCACGAAGTGCTGAAAAGGCGGGGCGAATCTTGATTTGCTTGTCCTTACTCCCGACCATTGGACTATCTGCAATGATCTCGATTAATGTATGGCGTGTGAATCCGACACACTCTGATGAATCGGCAATTCGACCCAATACCGCACGCATAGCGCCCCGACGTTTTGCCTGTGTTGACGGACGGATAGCCTTCTGAATCTCCAACAACATCTGCTCACAAACTATCTTCTTGGTCATAGACACTCCCCTGTGTTGACTGTGTGTATCATATAGCATACTCCATTTGGTGTCAAATTGACACTCGTTAAAAGCCAAAAAAAAGCCGACCAACTAGCCGACCACCTACTTGGTTGTTACACCCTAACTTAGTAAACTAAGTTAGGGCGTAACAACCAAAGTTTGCTACTCGTGATTAGGTCTCCCATTTTATGATTTTGGGATGATCCAAGAACCAGTTGTCACTCGAACAGTCAGCGCAAGTCATGCTCCCGCCATGCTCGTCTGGATCTCCGTCCATCTCCCACTGTTGGCTTTCTACGTCCCAAACACAGGTGACATCAATCACGATATTGACAGACCCACAACGAGGACAGGCGCGATTAGTCGTGGTATGAATGTAAGAAACGCTCATATCAATCATCCCAAAAATCTTCCGTGGCGGCGGTAATATCCCCAATCTGATCCTCTGACATGACATCCCATTCCAGAGTATTTCTCCAGAGAGAGAGACGGCTGATATTTTTTTGTATATAACAGTCGCTTTGTATACCGTCAGTGAGGGTGATATATATTCTCTCTTCATCGCACTCATCATATTCAGCCTTCACAAATCCACCGCTTAATCGGTGTAATCCCCAAGCAATTGCCTGTTCGCTTTCGATCTTCCTAAGTCTCTCGGTTAGTCTCACTTCTTCCTTGTTGGTGAGCTTGTTGGGATGTCTACTAGAAGCTGTCATTTCAATTCTCCTTTTCAAAACGTGTTGACAATTTATGCTAATCCTTGCTCAAACCATGCTAAGGCTTCGTCCTCGTCTATACCTTCCTTCAACATCAGGCGTTCGACTTCCATTTGCGTAGGATCACACCAACCATGCACAGCACTTACCCCACCGAGATCATACGGGTACGTGTTCCCGCTTC
>Ga0080013_1001052_pt1 | contig 37487 bp, 60 predicted proteins | sample ETNvirenome_6_85_FD_69236 | JGI IMG/M metagenome (GOLD analysis project Ga0080013, IMG submission 69236) | Marine viral communities from the Pacific Ocean - ETNP_6_85 (SPADES assembly) (version 2) | ecosystem: Environmental > Aquatic > Marine > Oceanic | place: Pacific Ocean | collected 2013-06-19
GACCTAATATTAGATGGAAAAACCCTGTTCATGAAGTTATGGAAGGATATAATGAATATTCTTTTTTACCAGCTGAAAAAGAATATTGTATTGTTCATCATAAACTGATTGAAAAACAAGAAAAACAAAATGAATTTTACAGAGAAATAAGATGAGAGTATTAGTCACGGGAGGTGCCGGCTTTGTTGGTACAAATTTAATAAAAAGATTATTAGATGATGGTCATAATGTAATATCAATTGATAATTATTCTACAGGAAAAAAGGAAAATCATCAAGAAGGGTGTAGATATTGGAATTTTGATTTATCAGATAAACGAAATGATGTTTTAGAAAGAGATGAATATGATATTATATATCATATTGCTGCGTTAGCAAGAATACAACCATCATTGACAGATCCATATAAATCCATATATAATAATTTTGTAAGTACATTACATATACTTGAACGATCGAGATTAAATAATATTCCGGTAGTATATGCTGGTTCAAGTACATTTCATCACGGCTTATATAGTAGTCCCTATGCTTGGTCTAAATATAGTGGTGAAGAATTATGTAAACTTTATAGTAGTGTATATGACCTAAATACTTCTATATGTAGATTTTATAATGTATACGGATCTTATCAATTAGAAGAGGGAGATTATTCAACCGTTTTGGGTATTTTTGAAAAACAGTATCGAGAGGGAAAATCTTTAACAATTACGGCTGATGGGAAACAACGACGAGATTTTACTCATATTGATGATATTGTGGACGGGTTAATTAAATGTTCAGAACATAAATTTAAGGCGGAATTTTTTGAATTAGGAAGTGGCGTTAATTTTTCCATTAATGAAGTCGCTGATATGTTTGGAAAAGATTATCCGAGAGAATATTTATCTGCACGGAAGGGAGAATATGATAGAACTCTATGTGATTATTCTGCCGCAAAATTAAAACTCGGATGGAGTCCTTCTAAAAGTTTAAAAGATTATATTAAAACGGTTACAAGTGATAAAAGTTAAAATATTAAATCCAACAGAAGATCGAAATGAACCGACATTTAGACCGCTATTTTTTGTAAAGGATATGCTAAGAGATTATAGCATTGATATAACTGATTCAGATGATTTTGATTATCTTTTTGTAGGAATGTATGATTTTATTTATAAAGATAAATCTTTATCTGAAAGTACAGATATTGGATTAGAAAATCTATCTAAAATTTCTGGTGATTATTTTTTATTCGACGGGTCTGATTCAACATCACTGATGGGAGCGTATGAAGTATTCGAACAAAGCGATGCAATTTATTTATTTAAAAATCAAATGCTGCAGACTAAAGAAGACTACACGGTACCGTATGCTCACAATAAATGGTTTTGGGGCCAGGATAGCGATTTGAATCTTTCATACGATATCTCAGACGAGCGATGGAATAGAATTAAGTTTACCGGCTTTAATGTGGGACAACTTGTGCCACAGTATAGAAATTTTCAGTCCATCAATAGAAATAAAACAATTGAAATTTGCGCTATATTCAGAGCTAATCATGATCATAATGAAGACCATAAATCTAGAAATGATCATCTCTATACTGCGCATAGAAAGGGCTTGTGGGATAGATTAGAACCGTTGAAATCGAAATACAATATGATTTACGACAGATTACCGTTTGAAGAGTATATACAGAATTTATGGAATTCAAAGATTTCATTTTCACCTTTTGGTATGGGCGAAATATGTTTTCGCGATTTCGAATGCATGCAATACGGAACGATATTTTTTAAGCCAAACCAGGATAGAGTAAAGACGATTCCGAATATTTATGAAGCTGGTGAAACTTATATCGATGTAAAGTACGATTGGTCAGATTTAGAAGAAAAAATCGACTACGTATTATCAGATTTCAATGCAATAAATGAACGGATCAATACCAACATCAGGGAGCGATTTATGGAAGGATATGATTACGATAAGCTCTGTATGTACTGGTATAATATTTTTAAAAATTTAAATACAGTAGAGGTAGAGAAATGAAAATTTTAGTCACGGGTGGCGCTGGATTTATTGGTTCACATATAGTGAATCGATTCACCGCACAGGACCACGAAGTAGATGTATTGGATAATTTAGGCCATACCTCATGTGAGAATCGATTACATAGAAATAAATACAATAAGCGAATTTTTATATACGTGGCCGATATATCAGATACAGATGTCTGGAAACATCTTCCGACTGATTTCGATTTAGTAATCAATTCGGCAGCAGAAACCCACGTAGATGAATCATTCGATAGGCCAGCTGATTTTATCAATACCAACGTAGTGGGATTGCATAACGTGAGTAAGTATTGTGCCGATACGTCGACGCCACTAATACATCTCAGCACAGATGAAGTGATAGGCACAGGGGAACCGTTGTATGAGAATTCAATGACTCTGCCGACCAATCCCTACTCAGCAACAAAAGCAGCTGGTGAATCGATATTGCATTCTTACGGTTATTCTTATGGTTTGGATTGGAAAGTCGTTAGACTGAATAATACATACGGTACGATGCAATTTCCTGATAAATTGATACCATCTTTTATCAATAAGTTAGATAATGATGAAAAGTTACCTATACATGGCTCAGGTAAACAGATTAGATTTTTTCTAAATGTAGAAGATTTTGTTGACGCTGTTGAAGTAGTGTTGAATGTGGGCGAGACTAAAAATATTTACAACGTTTCGACAGATGAATCATATTCCGTATTGTTAATAGCTCGTATGATCTGTGAAGCTATGAATAAAAATATTCATAACAGTATTGAGTATGTTGAAGACAGGTTGTTCCAGGATATGATTTACTTATCAAACAGTGAAAAATTAAGATCTATCGGGTGGAAGCCTAAAAGAACGTTAGAACAAACTTTACCATATTTGATACAATGGTATACAGAAAATGATAAGTTTTTTCAAAAAAAATAAATGAAAACATATATAATAGCTGAAATAGGAATTAATCATAACGGTAAATTATCAACTGCTTTAGAGTTAATAGAAAGAGCAAATGAATGTAAGGTTGACGCTGTAAAGTTTCAGAAGAGAGATTTAAAAGAAATATACTCAGATAAAATATTGAATGATCCAAACAGTGCAGAGTGGAACTTTGAATATTTAATACCATTATTAAAAGAGGTTGAGTTGAGTAACTCTGATTATTTAGTCATAAAGAGTAAATGTGATGAGTTGTCTTTAGATTTGATTATAACTCCGTTTGATAAGGTATCAGCTGAGTTTGTTGGTAAGCTTAGGGTATCGAAGTTTAAGATATCATCTGCCGATATGACTAATTTCGAATTGATAGATAAGTGTAACTCATATGGTTTACCATTAATAATTTCTACTGGTATGTGGGAGTATAAGGATATAAAACAATGTGTTTCATATTATAAAAAGAATAATGTAGATTTTTCATTGTTATTAGCAAATTCTACTTACCCAACACCATACGAAGAAATACCTTTAAAGTTCATTCATAAATTACAAAAGTTATGTAAAAGAGTAGGTTACTCTGGTCATGAACACGGTACTTTTATTCCTATAGCTGCTGTCTCGTTAGGTGCTACAATAGTTGAAAAACACATCACTTTAGATAGAAATCAAACAGGTCCAGATCACGTAGCATCCCTATTACCATCAGAGTTTAAGACTATGGTTTCTGATATAAGAAATCTCGAAAATTCTCTTGGTAGTGAAAAGACAGTTAATCAAGCTGAAACGTTGAATAAGGAAGTATTCGCAAAATCAGCAGTATCTATTATTGATTTAAATATAAATCATAAACTATCTAAGGATGATGTGGAGTTTAAATCTCCAGGCAAAGGTATTTTTCCACATGAAATAGATAAATTTTATGGTAAAAAGTTAAAAAGAAATGTTAACAGGGGTGACTATATTTCTATAAATGATTTCAAAAAGTTATTGGAATTAAAAGATTGGCGTAACTTTAATTTTTCAAAAAGATGGGGAGTCAAATGTAGATTTCATGATTATGAAGAATATAAAACTTTAAATGCTCCAGTTATAGAATTTCATTTATCTGAATCTGATTTAGATATAGATTTTAATGAAAGTAATGATAACTCTGAATTAATAATCCATGCACCAGAAATAATTAACAGACGAATTTTTGATTTGTGTTCAGCAGATTATAAAATTTTAGAAGTTAGTTTTGACATTTTACAGAGAACGATAGATAAAACAATTCAAATTTCTAAAAAGTGGAAAAAAGCTAAACCAAGATTAGTAGTACATATGGGTGGTATGTCTTTATATAAAGTAGAACCATATAATATGGTTTTAGAAGATAAGATGAGCAAAGTGATAGATAACTTTAAGAAGGTAGATTATTCACCAGATGATATAGAAATCATACCAGAAAACCTACCATCAAGACCTTGGTTTTTAGGTGGGGAGTGGCATCAATATAGTTTTGCTCCTGCTAATGACATGGTAACATTTTGTGATTATTTTGACCTTAAAATGACATATGATATATGTCACGCAAAGTTATATTGTAATGACTATGGTATCGATTTATTAGATTATACCAAATCTATTAAAAATCATATTTCTCATTTACATATATCAGATGCACTTGGAGTAAATGCGGAAGGTTTGCAGATAGGAACTGGTGAAATAGATTTTAAGTCTGTGTTTGATATTATATCAGATATAGATTATTCTTGGGTTACTGAAATTTGGAGTGGTCATTTACATAATGGTCAAGGTACATATGATGGTATATGTTGTTTGGAAGATAAGTTTGTTAGGTATTTATAGGATTGTATGAAAGTTATATCTTTAATTTTAGCGAGAGGTGGTAGTAAGGGTATACCATCTAAAAATATAGTAGAACTTAATGGTAAACCGTTGATATCTTATACTATAGATGCCTCATTGAAATCTAAAGTAGATGAGACGTGGGTGTCTACTGATTCAAGTGAGATAGCTTCTGTATCAAGTACTTATGGCGCAAATGTTATAGATAGGCCAAGTGAGATATCAACTGATGTATCTCCTAGTGAAGAAGCCCTACTACACTTTGCGCATGATAGTGATTTTGATATAATGGTTTTTATACAACCAACTTCACCATTAATAAAATCAGAAGATATAAATAAAGGTTTAGAAATGATGGATGAATATGATTCAATTTTTACTGCGCATAGAGAACATTGGCTTCCTAGATGGACACTTGATGTTAAACCATCCGGATGGGGGATGTATAATTGGCCAAATAGGCCTATGAGACAGGAAGTATCAGAAAGGTATGTAGAAAATGGAGCATTTTATATTACTACAAGAAAAAACTTATTGGAGTCTAAGTTGAGGTATAGTGGTAATATTGGTGCACTTGAGTTATCATTAGAAAAAAGTTTTGGGATAGATACTTATGAGGATTTAGAGTTGGTAAAAAAGATAATGAGAGATGGTATATGAAAACAGTAACATTACTCTGTCGTGGAATTTCATTAGGTTATATTAGTAATGTGCCCAAAGTAAATCACAGTGTTATAGTTAACGCATTTCATTATGAGGTGGAAAATAAGTCTATACATGAATATTTATCTGCGTGTTCTAGAGTAACTCATGTGTTAAGTTTCGGTGCTTATTTCCCATTCGCAGGAGCCGATGAACTTTATAAAAAGTATAATTTTGATAAGATTATCGCGCCATATGTAAAAGAAGTATCACCACCAATACCAAAAGCATTAACTGATATATTGCCAGTTGAAAATCTAAGCGATATAAATAAAAAAGATATGATACACACAAAAAGATATAAATACACTTCACCTACATGTGGCTTAGATGCGTTGCTGTATACTGTAAATGAACTTAAGCCTGATGCAGTTAATATTGTTGGGCTGGATTTCTATGACGATACAGGTTATTTTACAAATTCAAATGGTAGAGAGAGAGATGAAGCACCACTAGGATCTGCAATTACACGCGGCGAACCAACAAATATTATGCAGGACTTTTTCAAAAATTTTGTAATTAAGAAATCAAATGTGATATTTAATTTATATACATCGTCAAATATTGAATGTGATGTTGGTAATTTGAATATAACAAAGGTCGTTATATGATTAATATTTATCAACCCTCGCTTGGTCAAGAAGAGCTTGATGCTATACAAAAAGTTTTTGAGAGTAATTGGCTTGGAAAAGGAAAATTAACAGATAAGTTTGTTGATAAATTTTCATCAAAGTTAAATTTAAGCTCTGAAAATTTTGAGACTATTTGTAGTTGTACAGAGGGATTATTTCAATCTATGAATATTTTAGATATAACTAGTGGTGATGAAGTTATATTACCATCTATTAGTTTTGTAGGCGCTGCTAATGCTATTTTGGATTGTGGCGCGACACCAGTATTTTGTGATGTAGACGCTAAAACTTTAAATGTACGCGTTGAAGATATAGCAGAAAAGATAACTAATAAAACTAAAGCTATTATAACGCTACATTACGCAGGAGTTCCATGTGATATGGATAGTATATTAGATTTATGTAAGCGACATAACTTGAAATTAATAGAGGATAATGCCAATAGTCCATTTTCTACATATAATAATAAACCGACAGGTACTATTGGTGATATAGGTCTTTGGTCATTTGACGCTATGAAAATGTTAGTTATGGGTGATGGTGGCATGGTTTATTGTAAAGATATTGATTTAGCTAAAAGGCTTGAGTATGAAATTTATTTAGGATTGAAAAGCTTAAGTGGGTTTTCAAATTCTATAGATACTAAATGGTGGGAATTTGATATAGAATTACCAGGTAGAAGAGTTATAATGAATGATATTACAGCTGCTATTGGTTTAGAGCAGCTTAAAAAGATAGATAACTTTATATCTCGTAGAAAAGAAATACATATGATGTATAACGATAGATTAGCATCAATTAATTGGATTGATATTCCACAAAAAATACCTGTCTATAAGACAAGTTCATATTATATGTACCATATCCAAGTAGATAAATCTATGCGAGATAATTTAGCAAAACATTTGAAAGATAAAGACATATACACTTCTTTTAGATATTATCCTTTACATAAAGTAAAGTATTTTGATGAAGGACTTGTATTAAAAAATACAGAAAATATCATGGATAGAGCATTGTGTATACCTTTACACCAGTCATTAACTGATGATGAAGTTAATTATATCTGTGATAAAATTTATAATTTTAATTTATAGGCGTTTAGTATGAGATATTTACATATTGGATGTGGCGATGTTATTTTGCCAAAACCATTTGAAAATTTAGATGGAAGAAAGTTAGATGGCGTAGACCATGTTGTTAATGGATTAGACAAACTTCCTTTTGAGGACAATGTTTTTGATTTAGTTTATTCTGCGCATACACTTGAGCATTTTTCAAGAAATAAAATTGAAGCTGTTTTAAGAGAATGGGTTAGAATAACAAAAATTGATGGTATTGTTAGATTGGCAGTACCAGATTTTGAACAAGCTATAAAAGTTTATCATAAAACTGATAAGAGAATAGAAAATATACTCGGTTTAACTGTCGGAGGACAATCTTATGATTATGAATATCATTATTGTATTTTTGATAATACGTCTTTAGCAGAACTTATGAAAAGATGTGGATTAACATCTATACATAAGTGGGCTTATCAAAGGGTTAGTCATGGAGATTTTTGGGATTATTCACAAGGACAAGTTTTTGAGATACCTATTTCTTTAAATTTAGAAGGACGCAAAGTTAAGGATTCAGAGTCTGTTAATGGCGTAAATGTATTTGAAGTGTGGAAAAATAAATGAAATATATAGAAAGTATAGATTTTGTAACAGTAGTTTTTAAGAGATTAAATTACGCAAAATTAATATACGAGAGTATAAAAAAATATGTGGATTATCCACATAAATATTATATAGTCAACAACGGAGATAACTCTGAAAGCAGTGTTGAATTAAAACGATTAAAAGAGATGTTTGAGGGAGAAGCGAACGTTGTTATTGTTGAAGGAATTCAACAAGTAAATCAAGACGATGGACAATATGTTCCAGCAAAATTTGGACAAAAATATTCACAAGAATATTATATTGATAACTATGGATGGAATGGTTATTCTAAATATGATAGAAGGATGTTAGGATTCGGAAGTTGGTTGCAAGCTGAAGCCATGACGATTGGCACGAGATTGGGAAATGGAAAATATATTTGTCAAGTAGAACACGATGTAGTTTTTTTAAATAAATGGGTAGACGATATATTGCCTTTATTGGAAAACAATTTGTTTGTTTCTTATTGTTGGAGACATGATATCGACCAAGCACTCACGCCCCAATGGTCTATTCTGAAAAGGGAAACTATAGAGAATAATTTTTATAAAGAACCTGGTGATTTATATCCAAACTGTCATTATAAAGATACTTATGGTTTACTATCTTTATGGGCAAGAGAATATAATAAACCATACGTTATTTTAGAAAATAGTTGGAATGATAAGACATTGAAATCAAAACATGCATTAAATTTAAGTTTTGGAGATGAAGCGTTTATACACGGAGTGCCATTTATGCATCATGCGGGCAGAGGTGCTGCAAGGTCTGTAGATTATTATGATACGTGGAAATATGAAGTTACTAAATATTTAGATATAACAATATAAGGGAGTATTTAGTGTTTAATGATCCACGAGTGTTACTTTTATACCCGCCAGAACAGAATTGGCCTGAAACTTTATGTAAGCCAAATGGTTCGTTGGCATATCCGATGTTAGGTGGTGCGTTCAGAGTGATACCGAAGTCAAGGTATATACCAAGTGAACACACATCAGTTAACATGAAGATACCTTTCAAAATTGGTGGATTTTATGGAGGAATAGTATGAACAAAATAAAAAAACCTGATTTGAAGCCATCATTAAGTACAAGTTACTTTTTAGATTGTGCTTCAGTAACTCAAATAGTTCATTTCAAAGGTGGAATAAAAAGAACATTCTCAGGAATAAAACCTGAAACAATAAAACAGGGACAATATACTAAAATGTCTACTCTTGATGGTAGAATGCTGATTATTAATGACAGTAATGTTTTATGTATAGAAGTTTTTGAAGAAACTGAGAAATAATGAAGGTATTGATTACAGGAACAAATAGTGGATTGGGAAAATGGTTATCAAACCAATTTCCCAATTGTGATAAATTAACAAGAGAAAGTGACATTTCAGATTTTCCAAAGAAAACTTGGGCGCCAGACTATAGTGGTTATGCATATAAACCCTATGATTTAATAATACATTGTGCTTGTGTTATTAGTCATTGTGATTGGAATAACGTTAGCATAGATTTATTCAGAGACAATGTATTTTTAACAAGAGATTTAATAAAAATTCCACATAAAAAATTTATTCTTATATCTTCAATTGATGAAGCTAAAGATTCGCCATACGGAGTGTCAAAAAGACTATCAGAAATAATAGTAAAAAGTTTATGTAACAATTATTTAATATTAAGACCTTCGGCTTTATTAGGTAAAGAGATGAAAAAGAATACATTTCAGAAAATAATAAATGGTGAGGATATAGCTTTAACGCCTAGTACTGTTATGAACTATGTTTTATACGAAGATGTTTTAAGCGCTATTGAATCTGAATACGAAGGCGTAAAAGTTTTAAGATCTGATGGTAATGTAACTATAAAGAAAATTGTAGATTTTTTTGGACAAAAACTAAAATTTGGCGATATTCATTATGAAGTGGAATATATAAACTCTGATATTGATACAAATAAAACTTCGATGGACAATATTAAAATATACAAAGAACGTTATGTTTAAAAACAAAGAAAATATTGAACAGAGATTCAATCAATTTTTAGAATGTATAAATGACGAAAAAGGAATTGATGAAGTTCTAAATTGGTTACAGGATATAAAAGATAATTTACCAACAAAGGTTTTTGAGATTAAGCTGAGTGAAGTAAATGATGGTTGGAGAATGAACGATGAAACTGGAAACTTTGAACATAAAACTGGTGGGTTTTTTAAAGTTATAGGCGTTAAGACAGAAACTAATATAAGAGAATCCGGGAAGGGTTGGAATCAACCCATAGTAGATCAGGGCACTGAATCTAGTGTTGTTGGACTCGCCAGACAATTAGATATTGATGGAACGCCACGTTATCTTATAGAGGCTAAGTTTGAACCGGGTAACTATGATGAAGTTTTATTATCTCCTACTCTTCAAGTAACTTATGATAATTTAAATAAGTTGCATGACGGTAGAAAACCTCTGTTTTCAGAATACTTTGACAGTAGAGAACAAAGAGGCATAGTAAAATTTGAGCATTGGTATCCGGAAGATGGTGGAAGATTTTATAAGAAAAGGGTAAAGAATATGTTAGTTGAAACAAATGATATTTCAGATATACCTAAAAATTTTATATGGTTAAATATGTATCAACTAAAAGAGTTATTAAAGTTAGATAATATTATGAATCCACATTTAAGGAGCATAATATCATATTTATAGGAGATTAATATGAAAATTCAAGAGTTAGAAATAAAGGGCGTATTTTTAATTAAGCCCGATGTATTTTATGACAACCGAGGTTATCTTTATGAAGGCTATACTTCTAAAAGATGGAGTTCTTTAGATTTTCCAGATAATTTTGTGCAAGATAATATAGCGTATAATTCAAAGAAGAATACGATACGGGGTATGCATTATCAAAAAAAATATTATCAAGCGAAGCTTGTTAGTTGCGTTAAAGGCTCTATATTAGATGTGGCTGTTGATATTAGAAAAGATTCGAAAACTTTTGGTAAATGGGTATCTGCAGAATTAAGCGAACATAATAATCAGCAACTATGGATTCCAAGAGGTTTTGCGCATGGCTATAAAACATTAGAAGATAATACTGTAGTTTTATATAAAACAGACCAATACTATATACCAGAAGATTATAGAGGATTCATATGGAATGATGAACACTTAAATATTGATTGGGGCGGTGATGAAACTGATAATATAATTTTATCAAAACAAGACGCTGGATATGGTGTATTATGAGGTTTTATAATGAATAGAGAAAATGGTGTGGATTTCGTAATAGTCAGTTGTTACGGTTATAATAAAATTGACTATACTAGATTTAATGTTGAGAGTATCAACAGGTATTGGAAATCAGTAGATCATACTATATATATCGTGGTTAATTACTATGATAAAAAACTAGAGATAGATTTTCACAAAGAACTTTTTAGAAAACAAGACAATGTAGTTATACTAGAAGGGGAAGATCAATCATCAACTCGCATCGATCATCCACACGGCGGGATTACACACAGTGTTGTGAGAACAGGTTTGATTGATGGGTGCACGATAGGCTCTGGTGGTTATTATGGGGCTAGAGCTACAAGTCTTGGAGTAAAAAAGGGTAATAGAGAATACGTTTGTGTGTTAGATCAAGATACTATTTTTTTAGATTCTCATGTAACTGAGTTATTGAAACTATTAGATCAATATAAGTTTGTATCAAATAGATGGTGCCCGGGCAGTGTATTCAGTTATTTAACTAAACTTGGAACTTGTGATGGTTCATGGGATGACGGTATGGCAAGAATTCCAATGATGCTATGTAAACGAGAGTTGTATGATGAAATAGAATCTGAAAATTATGTTGAAAGAGGAATTTGGAAAACAAGTCCTTATAATTGTGATTACAGAGATGTTGGTGGTCAAATGACTTGGTATGCAAAACAAAAGGGATATGATTGGTTTATTTTAAAGAACTCGTACAGAGATAGATTTAGGAAAGATAATATGCTGTGGAAAGAACATCTGTTGGAGTATCATTTGGGAGAACAAGCTTGGTTGGATGAAATTCCTATATTTTTCCATGCTACACAAGGTGGTCGCCGAGGATTCACTGAATTTAATAGATGGACGAAAGAAGTAAAAAAATATTTGAGAATAGTTTAATGAATAAAATAAAATTTCTAGGACACGCGAGTATACACATAGAAACAACTAAAGTTTCAATAGTTACTGATCCGTGGTTTTCTAAGACAGGCGCTTTTCTACATAACTGGTTTCAGTTTCCAGATAATACTGAAATAGATTTTAGTTGGTTGAAAAACTTAGATTATGTTTGTATATCACACGAACATCAAGATCATTGTGATATTGAATTCTTAAAGACGACAGAATATATGAGAACGATAGATGAGTGAAAATGTAGTCTTTTTAATAGCTGTGGTGAGTGATCACAAGTATCTAAGAGAAAAACATGGTGATTTCAAATATTTTGAATTCTCTATAGCGTCATGGAAATATTGGTGTGAAAAGAATGGTGTAAGATTATTCATATACGATACACCGAGTAATTCCGAACACGTTATGCATAAACCGACATGGCAGAGGTGGTTTGATGTATTTGATCAATTGGAAGAAAATAATATTGATTATAATAAAATTGCGGTACTTGATGCATCTACAATCATAAGATGGGATACGCTTAATTTTTTTGACTTAGTGCCGAACGGCGAGTTGAATGTTTTCAGATCTTTAGAAAATTTACGGTGGATTTATCAAGGCGTGACTGGTTATGCGGATTTTTTCAAACAACACTATCCTGATCTTACGTTTGATTTAACTAAATATATTTCATGCGGGTGGCAATTATTCGATAAAGCACATAAGCCATTTTTAGATAATTTAAAATCGTTTTATTATGAAAATTATGATGATATTATGATGTTGCAAAATGATAAGGTTTGTCGGGGTACGGATCAGCCAGTGTATAATTATCTATTACAGGCACATGATATTAAACCAGTACAGAAACTGCCAGCACCATATTTCTTAAATCATCTCCATAGATTCGACTGGTTCAGTCACAATTGGCAATTGAAAACGGGCGAAAAACCTTCAGACCCAACCCCCTTTTTTATTAAATATGGTTATATCTGGTTTTATAGCGGATTCGCACAACGAGGAGATAGATACAATTTAATGAAACAGACGTGGGAACTATGTCAGCAAGAATATAAATGAGAAATATAATATACATGGTGAATATCACCCACGATGACAGAAGCAAGACACAGGGATACGAATGGTCGATTAAAAGTTGGAGGAATTGGGCTGAGAGAAATGATTGTGATGTATTTGTATTAGACTCACCAGTTTATGATTTATCAGAAGTAAAACCCCAGTGGCACAAATTATTGGTATTTGATTTATTAGATAATGAGAGTATAGAATATGATCAAATACTTTATGTTGATTCCGATACAATAGTTCATCCTGATTGCCCTAATTTGTTTAATATGTCAGAAAGTAAATTCTGCGGCGTAGCGGCCATTGGAAGTATGGATTGGATATGTCGGAGTATAGAAAATTATTCAGTACACTTGTTTGATAATTTTACATTTCCGTATTGGAAATATATCAATTCTGGTGTTATGGTGATGAACAAAAATCATAAAAAATTATTCAAAGATATTTTAGATTTTTATTTCGCTAATCAAGAAAAAATATTATGGATGCAAAATAATTTAGGTGTCGGAACAGATCAACCGATTATAAATTTCTTTTTGAATAAAGAAAACGTTGATTATAAATTACTACCATATAAGTTTAATATGCAGGACATGATGAGATTAGAGGTGTTGGGTGATGATATGTTACATACAAAATATGGATGGATATATCATTTCAACGCGGGAGTTAAGCCATCGCCAGGCGCTTGGTTAGAACACACATATAGGTTTTTATATGATAATATCGTATAGACATAATTTTATATTTATGAAAACTCGAAAGACTGCTGGTTCGAGTATTCAGAAAGCACTGTCTACTATCTGCGGGCCTGACGATATCATAACACCAGATGCAGAAAGTCCGGAAACTGCAAGAAATGTCGATAAATTCGTTATGAATCATCCACATCCGCCCATGAGCGTAGTTAAAGATTTCATAGGTGCGGAATCGTGGAATAATTTTTTTAAATTTGCATTCGTAAGGAATCCCTGGAGTTTAGCAGTGTCGAGATACCATTGGAATAAACGCGGTACTGATTGTAGTGTTGAAGATTTTAATAATTTCTTAATCAAATACTGTAGTGATGAAGCCCATTGGGGTCCTGCCCACTATTACGTTAATGATTTGCAGCAAAATTATACCACAGTAGATGGAAAAATAGAAGTGAATTTTATAGGAAAGTTGGAAACGTTAAAAGATGATTTTAAAACAATATGCACTGTATTGAATTTACCCGCATTAGAATTGTCACGAAGTAAGGGTGAATATAAACCCAAACATTTTAACCACTACACTGAATATTATAACGATGATACTCGAGCACTTATAGAACGATATTTTTCTTCCGATGTCAATATGTTCGAGTATACTTATGATGAAAAAATAACTGCACGCAGAATCAAACCTATAATAACACCCGAGATGCTACCAGAACAGATAAATGATAATATCAATGGCCCCTCTTTAATAAAAGTACCCGAATGGGTAGAACAATCTCTCGGCAAGTATTATTTGTATTTCGCACACCACCAGGGTAAACACATCAGAATGGCGTACGCCGATAATGTTGAAGGACCGTATACTGTATATGAACCCGGAACGTTGCAATTAATAGAAACGACATGCAAAACCCATATAGCGAGTCCGGATGTTCATATTGATGAGGGGTCGGGACGAATAGCTATGTACTATCACGGTGATACAGCTAATGGACAAAAGACTTTTATTAGCTGGTCAATTGATGGTATAAAATTTTTAAATAATGTAGTGCCCAAAGGTAACTTTTACTTTAGAGTGTTTAGATACAAAGACAAGTTATATGCTATAGCTAAAAATAAAAATGTTGACGGGGTTATTTATGAATCGGGTGATTGGGATGGTGAATTTAAACCAGTATATAATTTGATACCCAATATCAGGCATGCGGCAGTATATGTTCATGAAAATATATTGTTTCTATTTTATAGCTGTATCGGGGATAGTCCTGAATCAATATTAATGACGACAATTAATTTAGATACTTGGAAGTCGTTATCGACACAACGAGTACTTCAACCACGAACTGAATATGAGGGAGCACATCTACCCATTATGGAATCGATGCCGGGATCTTCAACATTACGATATGGCGGACCCGTTAATGAGTTGCGAGATCCTTATGTGTATGAAGAAAACGGTAACCTACATCTGTTATATTCATTGGCCGGTGAATGCGGTATAGGGTTGGCACAATTATATTTAAGGAATGACTGATGCTTAATTTAAATAACAAATACATTATCGGAACGCATATTATGTTCTACGAAATTGAAATGGTATCGGATCATATCGATAGTATTGTAAATGCCGTTAATGTGGTGGAGAATAAACAGAATGTCACTGTCGATTTATTCTTTAATATTTCAGAGTATTTTGAAAAGATTGACAGGAGTGAAATTACTAAAGAAGAGTTGATAGAAAAGTTTTTATCTCTAGTTAAGGCAGTAGAACAGACTGGGTGTATCGTAACCCATACGGTATATGATAAACTCGAGCCCATCACTATGGTGGATTACAGACGAGATTTAAATTACTCCGGGTGTGTAGATACCGATTATGTAATCTGGGGTGAGTCAGATGCATTATTACCTCGGGAAGTATTCGGGGTATTGGAAAATATTAAAAGTTATGCAACTCAGAATAATGTAAACAAATACGTAGTCACGTTTGCGTTACGGAAAATGTGGGATGATTCTTGGAAAACACTAGAGCATAATGAGTTTACAGATTCACCATTTTATGAATTAGATGATCCGAAATCTAAAACCGAACAGTGCAGTATCAGATATACAATGTCTAACGATGAAATGAATGAAATAAATAACAGAACAGAAGAACTGGATATCCGTGTATTACAACAACCGCAATTCGATGGCTCCATTTTGGTTTTAAGTTCGGATTTATTAAAGAATGGTGTGAACGTGCCGAGGTGTATTCTCGGACATGCAGTTGATGACACGAGTATGATGCACAGCTGCAGACAGATTATGGGTGAATCGTATGTCCAATTCGTTGTAAAGAATATATTGAAAGTTCATAATAGAAATCATCCTAAAAAACGAAATTACTGCCTACAGATGGATAGTGATGAAATATGCACTCAAGAAAAGGGACCGAATCAACGGGGTAACTGGTATGAAACATTAAAACAATTAGCGAACGTCAATTTATCTAATTTCGGGCCTTCACAAAACAGATTTAACACGTATGAAGACTTTAAACAAATCATGGAGAAAAAATGAAAACGGCACTCATAACAGGAATAAACGGAATGGACGGAAGCCACCTAGCAGATTTTTTATTAGAGAAAGATTATACAGTATTCGGTATGGAACGACGATCTTCATCTAAAAATAGAATAAACACAAGTCATCTTGAGAGCAAGATAACTTTTATCAATGGAGATTTGACAGATCAAAATTCATTGCTGAGGTGTTTGAAGGAGTCCGATCCGGATGAAATTTATAATTTAGCATCTCAGTCATTTGTGGGTGAGAGCTGGAATACACCAGAACAAACGGGGGACGTTACGGGTCTTGGTGTACTTAGAGTATTAGAAGCAATAAGAGAATACGGTAAGCCAATTAAGTTTTACCAAGCATCAACTTCAGAAATGTTTGGCAAGATGGAAAATTTTGCAAATGAGGATACACCATTTTATCCAAGAAGTCCTTATGGTGTTGCTAAACTTTATGGTCATTGGATTACTACAAATTATAGAGAATCTTATGATATGTTTAACTGTTGCGGGATATTATTCAACCACGAATCTGAACGAAGAGGTATAGAATTTGTAACTAGAAAAATTACAGATGGTATCGCTAGAATACATTTAGGATTACGAGATAAGATTATTTTAGGAAATTTAGATACTAAAAGAGATTGGGGATATGCACTTGATTATGTTGAATCAATGTGGTTAATGTTACAACAAGATGAACCAGATGATTATGTTATTGCAACTGGAAAAATACACTCTCTTGGAGAATTTTTAGACAGTGCTTTCCAACATATAGGAATTACTAATTGGGATCCCTATATCGGTCAAGACGAAAGATATATGAGACCAGCTGATGTATATTATCTTGCGGGAGATTCATCTAAAGCTCGAGACGTTTTGGGCTGGAAACCAAAAACATCATTTCAAGAGTTGGTGTCAAAAATGGTTAAACATGACATACAATTACTAGGCTGGCCAGCTGGAGGAGAGAAATAATCAAATGGGCTACATACTTCCGGAAATTTACCAGTCTATTTGTCAGGAAAATAATCGAGAGTTACCAGGGATATTTGTTGAAACTGGAACTTTTAAAGGGGGAATTCCCCATCGTATGTTAGAGACATATGGTACACTTGATCCATTTGAAAAAATATACACGATAGAAATTAGTGAAGATATATGCAAGGTGGCTTCAAGACGCTATAAGTTGTTTGAAAAATATCAAGGAGATGCATCAAAATTTAACCCCCACATAGATGAGAAAGATGAGTTGTTTGACAGTACAGGTGAATATTTTGATGGAAAATTAATATTGATTAATGATGATAGTGTAAAAGGGTTAAAGCAATTACTACCATTGATTAATGAGCCAGTATGTTTTTGGTTAGATGCCCATGGCGGAGCTCTTAGGTATAGTAGGGGTGAAGTTGATTGCCCATTATTGGAAGAATTAAATGTAATAGAAAATCATCATATTAAAAATCATATTATTGCAATAGATGATGCACATATGTTTGGAAAGATCCATGCTGAGAAAGGTGAAGTAGTCTGTGACTACACTAAAATTACTTATGATAAAGTAAAACAATTATTATGGAAAATAAATCCAAATTATGATATAGGGATGTATGAACCATATAATATGAAGATGGTTTTAGCACTATAGTTATGTAACAAATGAATAATAAGGAGATTAAAAATGAAATCAAAAACTCGTAGGTGGTTACCAACGCTTGGTGAACTTGTAGATAGGCTTAGTATACACCAACTGAAAGAAATTTTCATACCTGAAAATAAAAAGAATTATGCGAAAGAGATGAGTGATATAGTTCATGATATTGATTTAATTCTTAAAGAAAGAAAAGTAGTACTATCAGGCGATGTATTGAGGGCAATTATAGTTTTAGCTCAGATGAATGCACATATTTGGTATAATGAATCACAAGTTCGTCAAGGAGCAAAAGGTGCAGATAATTTGATGTTAACTCATGGATTAAATGGGATACGAAATACTGCTATTAATAGAATAATGGAAGTGGTCGGTGGTAGGAAAGATTATAAAATAGATTGTATTGCTGCTGAGTTCAAAGATTGGGAAGTGAGCTGGTAGTATGAAGATTATAGTATTTCATCAACCATTTCCAATGGGAAATTATAAGGTATGTACAGCTATAGCAAAAAAGCTATCTAAAATGGGACACGAAGTATATTCGTTACAACAATTAAATGGGGCTCAACCAGATAGTGAATATGTGCAACAGATTATAGATTTGAATCCAGATATAGTATATTCTGAAATGTTAGATAATGAAACTTTTAAAATTGTTGAGAAGTTGAAATGTAAAAAAATATTAACCTATGTTTCTAAGGGAATACTTCAAAGTTGGGACGATATATACCAATATCAAGGAGATTGGTTTACCCATATAATGACAAATTCAAAACAGATGGAAACTGAATTTAAGAGTCGCAATATACCAGTTGTGCATTTCGAGTGGTTTTTTAGCGTACTTGAAGACGAAGATAAAATATTTACATCTAAATATAATCACGACTGCACTTTTTTGGGTATGGGGTTTCAGCGAATGAGCAGTGACGTATATCAAGTTGAACGAGAAGCGTTTTTCAGAGAGCTCGGTGGACCTTGGGGTGACATAGACTATAAAATTTATGGTAACGGTTGGCCACAAACATCCGCGCATGGAGGTATATTGCCTGGGGATGATATAGGTAAGCTATATTCTTCATCTAAAACGGGAATAGCTATTATAGCTCCAGGTCAACGAGATTTTGGAATGATAAATAACAGATATTCTGAAATGGGGTCTTGTGGAATTCCTATCATAACACTGCAGTATCCTACTGTAGATTGGACTGGAGGTGAAAAATATTTAAACTTCGTTGAACCTAACCGTCAATCTGTTGTTGATTTAATAAAGAAGATAATATATCATCTAGATGAGTATAAAGAAAAAGGTAATAATATGAAAAAGTTTATTGAAGAAAAAAGCAATGTATTTTTTGAAAAGTTACAATATGTTGTAGAAGGTAGAGGACTGTAATGAAAATTCTAATAACAGGTGGTACAGGAACAGTAGGAAAAGCTTTAATTAAGAGTAGAGATAATGAATATATCAATGTTAGTAGAAATGAACAAAAGATAGCTGAACTAAAAAGGGAGTATCCCGAAGTAAAATCTTATGTAGGTAATATAGAAGATAAAGGATTGTTACTTAGAGTATTTAAAGATGTGAAGCCAGACGTAGTGGTTCATTCAGCAGCAATGAAGCACATTGATTTGATGGAAACTAATCCAATTTCAGGCTGTAATATAAATGTAATGGGTAGTTTAAATGTTGTGGAAGCAAGTATTATAAATGATGTGTCTGTTACTGTTGGAATAAGTACAGACAAAGCATGTCTTGCAGAAAGTGTCTATGGTGCTTCAAAATACTTAATGGAAAGGGTTTTTATGAATTCTAATAATGACAATAATAGATTTTCATTAACACGATTTGCTAACGTTGCGCATAGTAATGGATCAGTATTGCCGTTTTGGTTAAAATTAAAAAGGGAAGGAAAACCACTCAAACTCACCGATCCAAATATGAATAGATTGATATTCACGCAAGATGATGCTGCTGCATTGATTTATAGAGCCATTCAGTGGACATTTCATAATGGTGGTGGATTTATTAAATCATATAAAATGAAATGTGTTAATATGTTAGATCTAGCTAAAGCAATTTCAGATGATATCGAAATAGTAGGCAAGAGACCAGGTGAAAAAACTAATGAAGATTTGATATCTAAAAACGAAATAGATAGAACATATATCTATAGCGATGATATTCATATTCGGATGGAGAAAAATCCAGATTTGAATAAATTAGATGTTCCATACAATTCTAGAAGCGCAGAAAAGATGACAGAATCAGAAATTAAGGAATTGATCAATTGGAAATAAAAGATTATAAGATAGTGTGGTTTACTGAGGTTGGATGGTCAGGAAAGGTTTCCTTAGATAATCCCAATATGAGAAATGATGTTTCTACAATGTATATTTTAGGAGCTGAACATTATCCAATATTTCGGATTCCGGATGTGTTAAAACATTTTGGTGATAATTATTTTGATTTTGCCATAGTAACTTTACCCAAAACCAATATAGATAAATTATTACAATTTGATATGATTGGAGATTTAAGAAAATTGAGTAAGAAGATTATATCAATGCAAGAAGGCCCACACTGGTATTTTCAAGATTATAAGATGGAAGAGCAAATTTGGTGGTATAATTCGCTTGTTGAATTTGACATGCTATTTGCGCACAATAAAAAAGATATAGGATATTATGAAGGGATTACAAATAAGCCAGTGTATAAAATGCCTACATTAATGTTAGCAGAGAGATTGGGCATTCTACCTCGAAGCAAATTGGGAGATGCAGTTATGATTGGTGGAAATATGGTAAGATGGTATGGGGGTTTTGATTCTTATATTGTAGCTCAAGAATTTGATATGCCAATATGCGCGCCATCGATGGGCAGGAAGATAGATAGAGAGGAAGAGTTAGATATAACTCATTATCCGTATATGACTTGGGTAGAGTGGATGAATGCTTTGGGCAAATTTTATGCTGGAGTTCATATGATGCCAACACACGCAGCAGGAACATTTACGTTGAATTGTGCATTTCATGGTATACCATGTATTGGTTACAGTGGATTAGATACGCAAGAAGAACTCCACCCAAGTTTGTCAGTGCCTGATGGTAACATAAATATGGCAAAAAAACTTGCTAAGCATTTAAAATCCGATAAAGAATATTATGGGTATATGAGCAAATTATGCAGAAAAAATTATGAGAAATCTCTCTACACTGAGAAGAATTTTATACCGTATATAATAGAAATACTTAATAAATTAAAGGATTAATCAAAAATGAAATATAAAAATAAAGATGGAATAGAATTAACTTATGAGGGTCACTATAATGATACTCATGTAGAATTAATAAAAGAAGTAATTAGAGAATCAATTAGATTAATAGAGGTTGGTATATCAAGAAAAGAAGTGATTAAGTTTTTGGAAGAGAATTTCAGCTTATGAAGTGTTTAGTAACAGGAGGAGCAGGTTTTATAGGAAGTAATCTTGTGGATAGATTGATTGATGACGACCACGATGTTATAGTTATTGATAATTTATCTACAGGTAAAATAGAAAATATAAATCCAAAAGCTGAATTTATTGATGATGGTATCGGACTTGAAAATATAACAGATTTTTCAATGTTTAAGAATATTGATATTGTATTTCATTTAGCTGCAAGAGCTCGAGTTCAGCCATCAATAGAGAATCCATTAGAGTTTAATAGAACAAATGTAGATGGAACTCTTAACATGCTGAAGGCGTCTGCAGACATGGGTGTAAAGAGATTTGTGTATAGTTCCTCATCATCAGTTTACGGAGATGTAAAACATCTACCCACTTCGGAAAATGTTCAACTCAAACCAATGAGTCCTTATGCTTTGCAAAAACTTATTGGCGAGCAGTATTGTAAATTATTTTCAGATTTATATGGATTGGAAACAGTATGTTTAAGATATTTTAGTGTTTATGGGGAAAGACAGGTGACTGAGGGAGCGTATTGTCTTGTAATGGGTATATTCACAAATCAAATATTGAGTAATAAGTCATTAACAATAAATGGAAGTGGAAAACAGAGGCGAGATTTTACTTATGTTGGAGATGTTGTTGATGCAAATATAAAAGCAGCTACAGTAGAGACAAAATTTAATGGAGATGTATTTAATATAGGAAATGGTAGTAATCGATCTGTTAATGAGTTAGCAGCTATGATGGTTGGTTTACCCAATCGCGCGAGAGCATATCCTAGAATTTATCGACCGCCTGTTATAGAACCGGAAGCAACACTAGCTGATATTAGTAAGGCCCGGAAAATATTAGGGTGGATGCCCAGCACTAAAATAGAAACATGGTATAATAAAAATAAGGAGAATTTAGGGTTATGAAAATAGGGATTGTAGGAAATGGGTTTGTGGGATCGTCTGTTGCTTTTGGATTTTCGCCACAGACAGGTTGTGACAGTGCAGAAGTTAGAATTCACGATAAAGATCTAGCAAAGTCATTGCACTCTCTAGAAGAAACAGTACACGAATCAGATTTTATATTTTTATCAGTTCCAACACCATCCAATAGAGATGGTTCTATAAACATCGATATAGTAGATTCAGCATTAAATGACATTAGTAAAATGACCAATGATTATAACTGGGTTAATGATTATGTAGTTTTGTTGAGATCGACAGTTACACCTGGAACAACAGCTAAATTACAAGAGAAATACGAAAATTTAAATATAGTTTTTAATCCTGAATTTCTTACAGAGAGATCAGCTAAATTTGATTTTATAAATCAATCTAGATTTATATTGGGTGGTAGTAGTGATTACTATGTAGATAGAGTCGAAGAGTTATTTAAATGGCGATTTGGAAAAACAATATCGATAATTAAAACAAATTATGAAACCGCTGAATTGATTAAGTATATGGGTAATTGTTATTTTGCTACTAAAGTATCATTTTTGAATGAGATGCATCAAATAGCTGATAGATGCGGAGTGGATTGGGATATGGCTATCGAAGGTTTTATCAGAGATGGTAGAATCGGACATTCTCATTTAGCAGTTCCGGGACCAGACGGGCGATTTGGATTTGGTGGTAGTTGCTTTCCTAAAGATATACAAGCTATAATAAATTTTGCTGAGGGGCTGGGGATTGAACCGAGTGTGTTAAAGGGTGTTTGGAATAAAAATTTAGAAGTAAGACCTGAAAAAGATTGGGAAAAATTAAAAGGAAGAGCAGTAGTAGATGAAATCAATTAGTTTTATACAACCAAGTAGGAACACCCTAAAGTATTTAAAGTGGTCCTATCGGTCAATACGCCACAATTTAGGGTATTCTCACGAGATATGTATGGCAGATGACTTTTCAGACGATGGAACGTGGGAATGGATGGAAGAGATTGCAGTCAAAGATGGGAATATAAAAATACATAGAAATGAGGGTCCTGAACGATTAGGTCATACTATTTTATACGATACTTTAATAAATGATTATGCTACAAATGATATTGTAATGATATTTCATAGTGATATGTATGCTTGTCCAAATATGGATACAGAGATGTTGAAACATTTAGAGCCAGGTGTGGTAGTATCAGCCACTCGAATAGAACCACCACTACATCCAGACGGTCCTGAGAAGATACTTAAAGATTTTGGGATAGAACCTGAAGAGTTTAAAGAGCAAGAATTATTAAGGTGGGCGGAAACATTCGGTGATATAAGTGAAGCTGAAACTACTAACGGAATATTCGCACCTTGGGCAATATACAAAGATGATTTTCAATCTATTGGTGGACACGACCCATTATACGCCCCACAAAGTAAAGAAGACAGTGATATATTTAATCGGTTTGTATTAGCAGGGTATGATTTAAAACAAACTTGGAGGGGATTTGTATATCATATGACTTGTAGAGGTTCAAGATTTAAGGATGGGGCATTTAGAAATCCAGCAGGTCAAGTATTTATGGATGGTAGAGAGAGTTCAGAGTGGTTAGCACAAAATTTAAGAAGTACGAGAAATTTCATCCGCAAATGGGGACATATGGTTAAGCATGATGAAATGATGAAACCTATTATACCACCGAAGTATGATGTGGGATTTGTGGCTGAAAATTGTAATACGAATATATTAAAAGAATTAGAACCTTGGTGTAGTGATATCTATGGTGATTGGGTTGGACATAAAGGTTATGGTGTAAATAAATACATTGAAGAAGAACAACCAAATACTCAATTTGATTTGAAGAAGAAAATCCATTCATATCATATAGAAGCATCGAATGATGTGATTGTAGAGTTTGATTGTACTAAATTAACACCACAGAATTTTCAGGTAATAGTGAATTTGTCAGATATACTTAAAGATAGTGGAGAAATAGGGGAAATGGAATATGATATTTTTAAAATTACTATTAATAAATTAAAAACATATGAAAAAGATTTAATTGAAATTAATAAGATACGAGGTATGGTATAATGTCTAAAATTGATTATCATGATTATAGTGAAGACAGCGCTTTTAAAAATTTTGAAAAATTTAAAAAGAAAAAAAATAAGAAAAAACAAAAAGATAAAATAGGAAAACCCAAGAAGCAGTCTGATTATAGAAAGAATAGTAGAAAAAAATTCTAGGGTTTATATAATATATCTATATTTATTTATATAGGAGAACATGGTTATGAATGACAAACTTGGCGCTTACATACAAAAATTAATGGTTACCGTCATTGATTCAGAACAAGATAAATTTATACAGGATTTAGCTAGACAGGAGTTAAATGCTATTAGAGATATGATTGTTGAATTTTTGAATGAAAATGAGAGGTCGGAATCAGAAGAGCTCCCGCCCTCTGAAAAAGTTTTGTTGAAGGGTTAACAAATTGGAGGTGAGTAATATGGCACGAAAACAGTATAAGTTTTGGAGCGGAAATATTAATTTTTGGAGCGGGAATACTAATTTTTGGGATGGTACTATTAATGGTGTAAATAATAAATCGAGTTCTACTCAACCATCTAAGACATCTTTAAAAAAGAAAGTTAAGAAATCTCGGGGGACAAAACATGGTAGACAATAATTTAGATTTTGAAGAGTTTATTTTTGATGATATTGATGTTAGTGATTTATTTTGGCCAACAAATACTTATGCCAGCACAAATCACGCTCACCGTAAACTTAGTGATACAACAGCAGTAGATACTCGAAATCAGATAGTAGTTGAAGTTCCTCTCAGACAACGCGTTTATCAAAAAATATAATGGAAAAGTCGGCATCTTTTCATAGGCCATTACGTATACCCGGAAAGCGCATAATTATTACAAAGCGCATGATTGAAAGCGCCATTGCAAATACAAAGTCTAATTCCGCCGCATCTAGGTGGATTGGCGTAGATTATAATACTTATAAAAAGTATGCAAAGCGATACGGATTGTTCGAAAAAAATCTAAATCCTGCGGGAAAAGGTATTCGAAAGGGCTGGTCTGGATATAATGTTAAGTTAGAAGATATTTTTAAAAATGTCGCTACTAAAAATTATACTATTTCAACTATAAAGCGAGCATTAATTGACCGGGGATATATGTTAAATGAATGTTCAATTTGTGGGTGGAATGAGCAAAATATACTTACTAATACAGTATGTTTAATTTTAGATTTTATAGATGGAGATAAAGATAATAAAAGTTTAGAAAATATGAGACTTCTTTGCCCTAATTGTTATTATAGCAATAATGGTAAATTTTTAAATTCTAGATATTTTTGTAAATAATGGGCAATTTTAAGCCTAAACAGCCGGCAGATAACCCAGAAATAAATGATGGGGAGCTTTTAAAAGAATTAAATCCTTTTTTAGATGAAATTACCGAAATTGCAAAAAGTTTAGTTCAAGATTATAATCAAAATCCGCCAGATCCAGAGGGCGCTAATATCATAATTGAAATAGATCAAGATAGTTCTTATCTTGAAGATTCGGGGTCAGACAAAAAATAATTAAAAAAACCGTTGCCTTGTATTATAAATTGTTTGTATATTTATATAGAGAGAGAGGAACGCTATGATAATCAAAAATCAATATTCAAAGTTTTGGCTTAAAGATAATTGGAATACTGAGTCTATATTCGATACAGAAGAGAAGAATAAATCGACTACCGATCTAATTGCTCTTTCTAGTTATAGAAGAGCTATTTCTAATTTTGTAAATATTGTTACTCAAAAAACCATACCTGTAACTTTTGTGACTCGGGGTAATTCATACACAGATAAAGAAAAGGTAATTATTTCCGCTAATTTAAATGAAAAATCTTTTGATTATATAGTTGGATTAGCACTTCATGAAGGAGCTCATGTAAAATTAAGTGATTTTGAGCTTTTAGAGTCGTTAAAAGATACAGTTATGGCAATATCCCCGAAATATATGAGTAGGGGCAATGAATGGGGATTTTTAGATTGGGAAGTAGTTAATTATGTTAAACTGTTACTTAATTTTGTAGAAGATAAAAGAATTGATTATTATATTTTTTCAACTTCTCCAGGATACAAGGGTTATTATCATGCCATGTATAATAAATATTTTAATTATAAGGCAATAGATAAAGGATTACAATCAGATGAATATACTAATGAGAGTATAGAAAGTTACTTTTTTAGGATTATAAATATTACCAATTCTAATACTCGATTAAATGCTTTGAATGGATTAGTAGATATTTGGAAGATTTTAGATTTTAAAAATATTAATAGGCTTAAATCTTCTAAAGATTCTCTTATGCTTGCTCTTAAGATTTATGATATTATTTTAGATAATATTGAAAAACGTAAATCCGATAAGAAAGTTGATAATTTTACATCTGAGGGCGAAGATTCCTGTATTACTACTACTTTACCTTCTGATTTTGATGATAATAGTAGTAGTTATGAAGAAAATAGGGATAATAGTAATTTCGATGATGCGGTAGATTCTGCTGAAGAAAAAAAGTCTAATGAGAGCACTGTTATATTAACTGATACTCAGAAAAATAGACTTTCTACTACATTTGAAAAGCAAAAAGATTTTCTGGGTGGGCAAGTAACTAAAAAAACACTCAGTAAGAAAATGAAAAATTTAATAGATGTTGTAGAAAAAAGTGAAGTTAGTTATACAGAAGTAGCAAAAGATTTTAAAACTAATTGGCGTACCAATAAACGAACTCGATGTATTGTAGTTAAACAATTAAATAAAGATTTAGTAGACAGTGGAACAATATCTATAGCGCGCGAAAATAGATGGAGTGAAGATGATAATAATGAAAATATAATAGAGGGGTTACGGCTAGGTACTATTCTGGGTAGAAAGCTTCAAATTAGAACTGAATCAAAAGAAATAAAGTATTCAAGAAAAAAATATGGGGCAATTGATAAGAGATTATTAGCAGAACTTGGATTTAGAAATGAAAATATTTTTAATCAAATTTTAGTTGATTCTTATCCAGATGCCTTTCTTCATATTTCAGTGGATGCTAGCGGCTCTATGTGTGGGGATAAGTGGGATAAAACTATGACAGCTGTTACTGCAATAGTTAAAGCGACTGATATGATTGAAGGCGTTGATGTAGTAGTGTCATTTAGAGCAACTCAAGGCAGCGGCACCCAAACCGACATGTATCCTTTAATATTAATTGGATATGATTCTCGTGTAGATACTTTAGTAAAAGTTAAAACATTATGGCAGTATTTGCACCCTACTGGAACTACACCCGAAGGATTATGTTATGAAGCTATTTTAGAAGACATGGTTAAAGGTACTAGAAATAAAAAATCTTATTTTTTAAACTTTTCTGATGGAATGCCAACGTTTAGTAATCAAGATCTTTATTATTATGACTATGAGGCTATTGAGCATACGAAGTCAATGGTGCATAAAATTAAAAAAAGTGGCATAGATATAATATCCTATTTTATCGGAAATAGTATTAATTCAGATCATTCAAAAGCAACTGATTTTAAAAAAATGTATGGCAAAGATTCTCAATTTATTGATGTTACTTCTGTTACATCAGTAGCTAAGACAATTAATAGTCGATTTTTAGAAAAATAATTAAAAAAAAGCTTGATTTTATACTAATTTGTTCGTATATTTACATATGATGAGAGAGATAAATAATAACTAACATGAAAGGAAACAACCAAATGAATGCGCATAAATCTATTATAGTTACAATAGAGAAGCAGCGGTCTCGACTTGTTGCTCTTGATAATAGTGGTAAAGATTGGACATCTGAGATATATTTTAACACTCGAAAAAGTGCATATAATAGTAATATGGCTCTTGAGAGGACAATTGGTAAGAATAATAAAGTTTTTTGGAGAAGGGTTTCTTTAGATTTATTTGATATACCAGTAATTCCTATCACGGATGAATCGATTGAGGCGCCTGAAGGTCATAAAGAAATTGTAGATTTTATTCATGGCTCTTATTCACTTAAACCTAAAGGTTTAGCAATGGCTGAGCTTAAATGGAAGTATCTAGTCAGGTCAGCAGTTCGTGGTAAAAATATTTTAATGACAGGACCCGCCGGTTGTGGTAAAACGATGGCTGCTAAATCATTAGTACATGCTTTGGATAGACCCGATTTTTATTTCAATCTTGGAGCTACACAGGATCCACGATCCACTTTGATTGGAAATACTCATTTTGATAATGAAACGGGAACGTATTTTTCTAAAGCTCTTTTTGTTAAAGCTATTTCAACACCTAACGCGATTATTTTGTTAGATGAACTTTCAAGAGCTCATCCAGATGCTTGGAATATTCTTATGACAGTATTAGATGAAGGTCAGAGATATTTAAGATTAGATGAAGCAGATGGTTCTGAAACAATAAATGTAGCTGAAGGAGTAACATTTGTAGCAACTGCTAATATTGGAAATGAATATACTTCAACAAGAGTTATGGATAAAGCTTTAATGGATCGATTTATTATTGTTGAAATGGATGTTTTAGATGCTGAGGAAGAGCACGGATTATTAAAGTATATGTTTCCTCATATAAATGATGAGTTACTTCAGCCTGTTGCAGAAATTGCTCATTTAACTCGAATCGAATCATTGTCAGAATCAGGTAAAATAACAAGTGGGGTTTCCACTCGAACCTCTGTAGAAGTTTCCGGACTTTTATTTGATGGATTTAAATTAGCACATGCAGCTGAAGTGTGCATTTATCCCCAGTATTCTAATGATGGCGGTGTAGAATCAGAAAGAACTTATATAAAACAATTAGTTCAGAAGTATATAAGTGATGGATCGTCAGATGATTTATTTAACGAAGATGAGATACAGAGATCAAATGAAGGCACTTCATCTTAAAATGGTTACAGCGTAGTAAAGGGTTGGTTACCCTTTCTCTCTCAAAGGGCGGGTGAATTATTCACCCGTCCAATAATTTGGGAGTTATAGAAAATGAAAACCATATTTAGTTTTATATTATTAGTACTCGTGGGGTGTCTCGATGTAATTGAACCTCAAAGTGCAGAACAGAATAATATATGGGTAGAATTAGATCCCAGATTAGATTTAGATGAAAATGGTTATTATCATTTACAGATAGATACTACTAGTTGGCAGACCCTTCATAGGTTATCTGGTACTGCTTATAATAATGATGTTCCATTCGAAGCATTAAAAGTGTATTGGGGGAGTTCTCATTATTGGTATATTGGCGATACTCTCGGATATGTTGTAAATATGGGATTAACTGATGATCTCGAATATGTTAGTTATGATACAAGTTATATAACTTGGTTTACTGGATTTGAAGTACCAACTATAAATTGTTGTAGTTATAGCAACGGTGATGGCGAAGTAAATACGATGTTTGCACCAGTTAGAACTATGATTTCAGATAGTGTCACAATTTCAATGTATTATTATAATGATGCAGGTAATCCGATTACAACTTTTTTTGATATCGTATTAGATTAGGGGGAATATAATTACAATGAGTTACTATTGGGAAATAACAAAAGATTTAATAAGCGATGGCATAGATGCAGTGGGAGTTTCAAATGGAGATAAAAATCTAAAGGATACCACTAATGGGAAAGATTTTTCTATGTATGACGATGACGATGAATGTTATTACATGGGTCGCATATATGGTAATTATGAAGGCTTTGAGCCATTGGATGATTTTGGTATGCCAAACGCCGGATGCACAATGATAAAAATTGATGGGCAGCTTATTTAATAAGGAGATTAAATAATGAAACAAATAATAATGGATGTATTAGATGATATGTCTAATAGTAATTTAGGACAACTTAATTTGGCATCCACTACAACAAGAGAAATGATAGCTAATGCTATTATAGCTGTAATAAAAACTAAGCGCGGATGGACTTTAGATCTTAGTAAATATAATAGCGAACCTAAATTCGATACCCTAGAATATAAAAAAACAGAAGAACAGAAAATTGAAGACTCTTGGACATGTGATATATGTGGCAAATCAACTTATGATGTAGATTATGATTATTTAGTTCATCCTAAATTGCATTTAGGATGTGCCTTAGAAGAAGAAGCTAAAGGAAAAACTATTAAGGAACAATATCTTGAGGCATCTGAAAAGTATTTTAAGGATGATTTACCAGAAGGATTAAAAAGAGCTAAAAAACTTTCACGTGGGGCTATGAAAGATGGTACAAGACGAGAAAAGAATTGGTCACAGAAGAACCATGAGGTAAAAGTCTTTGATGACAACGACTGAGATGTAGAGTTACGAGATAAAGTATTTGATTTGCAAAAACAACTTTATAATGAAATGATTTTTGATGGCTTACCTGAGGGGGGAGATGCTCGGGCCGTATTAGAATCTCACAAGTTAGCTGAGGAAATAGAAAGATGATAAAAAGAATAATGTTTACAGCTGTAATATCAATTATTGGATTTACTTCAGGACAGAGTTTAAGAGGACCTGATGGTGGATTGTTTCCAATACCCCCACATAATGATATAGAACCAGTTAATGGAGAGATCTTAATTAACAATCTTGGATTATATTATGTTCCTGGTAAATTTGAACCATATAGTGGTATAGCAACTTGGTACTATGATAATGGACAGAAGATGATAGAAGTAACTTTAAAGGATGGAAAAGAAGAGGGTAAATGGACTGCTTGGCATGACAATGGGCAGAAGTTCGAAGAGGGAAATCTTAAGGATGGAAAGCCAGACGGTTTATGGACTTATTGGGGTAGAGACGGATCTATAAGTTGGGAGCAGATTCATTAAGAAGATGGTAAAAAAAGTAACAACAATACATTTTATATTATCTATTATATCTATAATAATAGGGGTGTTAATGTTATGAATGATTCAATGTTATCTAAAGTAAAGGTATTAAAAACTATTACTACTATAAATGGAACTTTATATGAGGGAGAAATAGTTAAGATAGTTAGATCTGAAAATGGAAATTATCGATTAAAAGATTCTACAGGTAAAATATGGTATGTTAAAAAAGAGCTAACAGGGGACGTCTAATGTCTAAAAAGAAAAAGAAATTACCATTTCATATAACACATAATTATAAAAAATTTAAGTTAGAAGATGGAACAACATTTTGGGCAAAGGATAAAGAAGCAGCGGAAGATTATGAAAGGTTTTTAAGTGAGCAAAATATTAAAAATAATTAATTGTTATAAAGAAAAAAACCCTTCAATAAATAGAGTATCTAAGAAAGTTACTGTTGAAGAGGGGCAAGAAATAGCTACAAAATTATTTAAAATTCTTAATTCGCGAAAAGATGGAATAGGTTTAGCAGCACCACAGTGTAATATAGATGCTCGAGTGGCAGTAGTTAATGTTAGAGAGCCAATTATATTAATTAATCCCGAAATAGTAAAACAGTGGGATGAAATAGATTATTATGAGGGATGTTTATCATTCCCAAAAAAACCAGTTCATACTAAACGATATAAATATGTTATAGTCAAATGTGATAATTATGAAGAGCAGTTATATTTGGGCCCCCTCGAACTGGGCAATGATAGTATTGGAACTTGGGAAAATGGAAAATCTCAAGATGATTTAAGATTGTTAGAATCTGTTTGTGTTCAACATGAGGTGGACCATTGCTTTGGTCAAGTAATATTTGACAGAGAATCTAAAGTAAATCCGATTAGAGTTAAAAAAAAGTGGAGACGAAATGAGTTAGTTAGCATTACGGATGGTAAAGAAATAAAAGAAATTAAATACAAAAAAGCAAAATCACTTATAGACAGTGGTGACTGGGAAATTTATACTGGGGGTCCAATAACATGAAAAAGATACTAACGACGCTACTTGTTATTAGTGCAGTTTTCGTCTGCTATACTAATAATATAACACCAGAATATTTGTTAGATGAATACATCATGCCGGCTATCGATTATGTGGTAGATTTATTTAGCAGGAGGTATTGATATTTTGGAATATGAGTTAAAGCATTGAAATCTAAATGTAAAGTATGTAAATATGATTTAACTGATCGACCTGCTGGTGGAATGATGAAGCATCGAAAATTAGATCGTAAATTAGCTAAAGAATATTGTACTGATCATAATGATTATAAACATACATTTAAACCCGTTTGGAAAAAATGCTGTGGAGCACTCAGTCATTATAATTTAATAATAAAAAAATGGTATTAAATTCATTATTTAGTAGTTTAATATTATTTGGAAGCTTTTCTGTTAGAACTCCTAATATTCAACCCAATCCCGATGATTATGAAATATCTTTAGGTATAAAAAATGAAGCGCTCCTCATGAGCCACCAGCTAGAAAGAGAATTGGGGGTTCATTATATTGATGATATAGCTTGGATTTTATATGATAAAGATATAATGTATATTAAATCTGAATATTTTAATAAGCAGTCTAAAGGGATTGCTTATTTAAAGTTAGATTGTCGATATAAACCTAATACATCGTGGGGGTATGGTATAACTTTTAGAACTGGTGAAGATGCAAAGATTAACGGGGGTTGGGATTCGTTATTTTCAATGGGTTATAATAAAAAAACAACATATAAAAATATAACTTTGGAAGCGGCTTTTGGTGGATATTATAGTCGTGATTTTTTTGAGTATGAAGAGTTATTTAAAATTGCTTATAAAATTTCTAAAAATATTAATGTCTATAATGAGGGAGAAATTTATAGACTTAAAGGTAAAACATTTTATAACGCTAAAGTAGGTATAGAAATTATTTTATAAAATAGCTAAATACTTAGGTTGGCTTATATTTATAATTGAAAAAATATAGTAAAGGACTTTTATAAATTAATGGCATACGGAAATTTACCCCAGCAACGATCTAGACAAAGACAGCAGACTCCATCTCCACAGGGACCTACGCGACCGCAAAGACCTTTACACCCCCGGAGAATCTATGATCCAAGTCTAGACAATCCCTCCCCGGGTGGCGCCGTCAACCCCCGAAGATCTACACAAAGACAACAGAATTTACCTCCACCCCTGCGAGGTCCACATGACCCTATAGGATAATAAAAAGATTATGATTAAATTAAAAGATATGATACTTAAAGAAAGGATCAATATGGGATCAGCCGGATTTAAACGATATTTTGAGGTTGTTGAAAGACATTTTGATAGTTTAGATGGAAGTTTTAAACGATTAATTAAAGATTTAGATGAAGAGGGGTATAAAAAAGAGTCTTCAGAATTAAAAGGAATACATAAAAAACATTTTACTAGTTTCTTAAAAATATTTTTATCATTTAAAAGAAAAAATACATAAGTGGGAAAATAATTTATGAAAATAACAAAATCACAATTGCAAGAAATTATTGGTGATGAGGTAATAAAACTTCGTTTTGAAGCTATTGGTGTCGATTTTGATACACTATTGAAGCATCCTAAAATTGCTAATATTATGCGCAAGTTAAGTATTAAAAAAGTACAATCTCAAGACGCCGCAATAAAAATTCTTAATTATTTTGCAAATAACCCACAAGCACTTACCGTGTTTAAAAAATTAACGAAGGTGTAGGAGAATAAGTCCTATGAACAGAGTAAAAAAACAACCATTAAAAGAAACATTAATTAGAATCGGCGGAATCCTTCAGATAGTGGCTCCCCAGATCAAAAAGTGAAGGAATTAAAAAAATGAAACTAACGAAATTAAAATTAAAAGAAATGGTAAAAAAAGAATTAAAAGAATATAAAGATCCGGATCAAGTAGCAGCAGATTTAGTAACTGTTGTTGATCAATTTCGTGATCAACTTAAACGTGTAAATTTTGATAAGCTTCGAGAATGGGCTCAAAGATATCACAGGTCAGCTCCCGGACTCTTAGAGGGTTTAGAGAGGTACTTAAAATTATTTAGGAAAATGAAATGAGACTTAGCTCATCAAAAATTAAAAAATATAATAAGATGGCGGTTAAGAAACCCGTTATGGTAAGAGTTGGTCATACCTGGTATGGTTGGGCAGAGGGAGATCGAAATAGCGTATTTTTAACTACCGAAAAAGGTAAAGATATTGAATTCAGGTATAGTCAAATTGATGACATTCAGGAGAATGTGATGAGAATAACTAAAAAACAGCTTAAAGAAATGATAAGGGAAGGATTAATAGAAGAAGCATATAATAAAGGTACTTTAAAAAGAGAATTAAATGATGTTAAAAAAGAAATTGAGAAAAGTTTAACACGAGCTGAATTTAGTATTGAACCCAAAGAAACCTATTCTCAAGTGGCGTCACTTGCTGAGTGGCTTAAAGTAACTTTAAATAACTTAAAAAAACAAGTATGAAACAGAAATTATCGGGCAATAAACAATTTATAAAGAAAACTGTTATTCCATTAACTAGAAAGGTGGGAATCAAAAAGATTACGGTTAAAGAAATACCAGCAACGTATACAGATGACAAAGATCAGATTGAAATAGAATATGATGTAGATGATGAGACGAATGACATATTTTTAGATTTATTGAAAAAAAAGGCTGGTAACAAAGGTACTGCTAAAAGAAAGATGTATAATTTAACAGTGTTGAGAGAACTAATTTATAATATGCTTAGAGAAGAATTGATAACAGAAGCCGATATAAAAGTGAACTCAAAGAGGGAGTTACAGAAGGCTTTAAAATTAGCATTTAATGAAATATATAAAGGAAAAATACCAACAGAAATTTATAGAGGTGATACTGGTGAGTATATTATGACAGTAGAGAAAGGATCTCGGGGAACGATGGTAGAGTTCGATCCCGATGGAATTGCTGACGCAGTGAGAGAATTTAAATGAAACTGACAAAATCAAAACTTAAAGAACTGATAAAAGAAGAAATTAGGGGATAAAATTATGAAAATAACTAAATCAAAATTAAAAGAAATCATTAGAGAAGAGGCTCAGCTTCTTACTGAAAATCAAAATGCTTCGAATTTACTTAAAAAATTTAAGTTTCCATGTAATATAAGTGTCGATGGGAGCGATGAGAGAACTTTACAAAAGATATTCAATCCCAAAAGTATTCAGCACCAGTTAAATTATCCCGAAAAGGCAGATTGGACTCTTATAGATGTTTATTTTCCATACGGCGATCCAGCTTTCATTGATAAACAGGTTAAGAAAGCTAAAGCAAAACTAGTCAACATTATACCTCAATTCACGGTAAGATAAAACGGGGTTAAAAAATGAAAATAACTAAATCAAAATTAAAAGAAATGATTAGAGAAGAATTGTTAAAAGAGAGCGGTGAAGAACGTAGAATACTTAGTATTGTAAAAGATATTGAAAAATATAAAATAAAATATTTAAAAGATGCTATTAGAAAAAGTGATTGGCATGAAATTCAAGAGCTTGGATATACTTTAGAAAGCATGGGAAAAACATTAGTTAAGTTAGGAATTAAAGCTGGGACATAATTATGAAACTGACTAAATCAAAACTTAAAGAAATCATTAGAGAAGAAATTAGAAGTCTAAATGAGTTTGATTCTGATGCATATAATGCAAAAATGAAAAAATACTGGTTAGATTTTCAAAAAGCCTTAAAGAAAGAAATAGGTAGAAGTAAAGAAATTGATAATTTGAAGTTTATAAAATTTAAATACAGTGGTGTTCAATCTACACAAGAATTTCATTTAGATTGGGACGGAAAAACTTTTGAAGGATGGGTAACAGACGAAAGCGGCGATAGAGGTGAAAAAGTCAATATTGAATTTTTTGTTAAAGGTCGCGGATCTTATAGTTGGAAGAAATCTGGGCGGAATGCCTCACCAGAGGGAGTTGCTCATGCAATAAGAACATATTTTGAAAGCGGCGGTAAGAAGAAGTAACTGGAGATAGGTATGATTAAACTTAAAGAACTTGTTAAAAGAGAAGTATTAAAAGAGTCCGCACCAATAGGTGCTTTAGCATATTCATTTTTAAAAACATCAGATTATAAAAAAGCGGTGAAAACTTGGAAAAAAATTGAAGATGGATTATATGATAAATTTATACAACACGTAAAACAGAACGGATACGATGAAGGTGGAAGTGATGAGGATATGACGTGGGGAGTAGTTAAAGCTAACATAATATCGGAGTATTAATATGAAACTAACAAAATCAAAATTAAGAGAAATGATAAGAGAAATGATAGCTGAAACAGAAGCTGAAGGATACGACGATCCTGCATATCGAGCAACTGTAAAGCAATTTAAAGGTAAAAAAGCTTCTAAAGAAGAATTTGCACAAGCTTTAGCGATGCATCATGATTCTATGAAGAAGAAGAAATGAATCTAACTAAATCAAAACTCAAAGAAATCATTAGAGAAGAGCTAAATGAACTCAAACCTGGACAGTCTTCATATAGAGAATATAAAAAAGTTCACAAAATGTTAGATAACATTAGAGATGAACTTTCTACACTAATCAAATATGGTGAAGATTATAGTTTATTTCAAGATGCTAAATATGCAGCAAAAACATTAAAAAAAGTTTGGCGTGATATAGGAAGGATAACATAATGAAAATAACAAAAACAAAACTTAAAGAAATTATAAAAGATGAGATTCGGAAATTAGATGAGTATAGGAGACCGCCACAAAATAGCTCTTCAATTCTTCCAATAGGGATAGTTGATCTCAAAACAGGAGCAAATAAAATTTTAGATAATGTTTATGATGTTTGGCCAAAATCGTATGTTAATGTCTTTAAGAATTTAAAAAATAAATATGTTGGAGTTGTGTCTTCACATAAGGGAAGTGGAAAATGGACAAGAGATAAAGGACAAGGCTCATTTCATCATGATCAAACTGGTAGAGATCTTGGAAGATGGGAATATATAGACGAAATTCCGATGAAAAATAGAGATAAACTAGCATCTAAATATAAGAAATTTAAAATGTACACATATAAATAAGGAACGAATCTAATGAAACTAACTAAATCAAAACTTAAAGAAATAATTAGAGAAGAGTTAAACGAAGGTTCTTTGTATAACAGAGCAAGTGGTCTTGTAAAGACAAAAGATTTATATAGTTTTGTTAAAGCAG
>Ga0080013_1001053_pt1 | contig 37423 bp, 68 predicted proteins | sample ETNvirenome_6_85_FD_69236 | JGI IMG/M metagenome (GOLD analysis project Ga0080013, IMG submission 69236) | Marine viral communities from the Pacific Ocean - ETNP_6_85 (SPADES assembly) (version 2) | ecosystem: Environmental > Aquatic > Marine > Oceanic | place: Pacific Ocean | collected 2013-06-19
AGGAAAACTTGTCAAAGGGCGGAAGAAGTCAAAAAAACTCACAAGAACACAAGACAAGAACCGTTATCAGACTATTATTAAGACATTAAGTGATTATTATAAGAAAGCAGGTTTGAATTACTATATTTGTAAGATGAAAAAAATCATAATATGGATAATTGCTTTTACTATAATTTGGTATATTATATTAACTATTAGACTTAGTTTTTTCACAGAAACAAACGAATCAACACACATAGAGAAGGTTATTAAAAAACACAATAGAGTTCAGGAGTCTATATCAAACACTAAATATCCTATTTTATCAAAATCGCCTAACAGCCAATCAACTATTATAAATGGAGATAGTATAAGGGTTTCTCAAAAGGAGATGGATAGTATTGATGATTATATGAGATATTGGTATGAAGTGTTAGATACTAATAGCAATGGAGATATAGATGATACAGAGTAATTAAAAATTAAAAAATATGCAAAGTCAACCTTATGTTATAGAGATAAAAAACACTAACGCCACTACTGAAAACGACTTAATTTTGTTTGATGCGTTTAAGAACTTGTCAGCGACTAATTTTGGGTTGCCTGTGGGAGTAGAAGTGAGTGCTAAGATGAGTAATGTCACCTATCAACAACTACTCTTTCAAAGTATGTCTATGCCTTTTATATCTCCTATGACTTATTTGGCAGCAGGTTCCAGTTCTCAAGTGATGGCAACTTTTAGTATAAAGACGAAAGACGCTAATGGGAATATGCAAAGCGTTCCTTGTTCTCCTACAATCAGTCCTTATCAAAATCAATCAAAAGTGGTTCAAGCAAATTATGACTATTTGGTGAACGGAAATACACAATATATAATAAGTCAAATGACGGCTGGAGAAGTGCTTAGTATTTATATTTATCCCTCCCAAATTTCTAATATTTCACGCTTTTTTTCGTAATTATTTTTAGGATTTTCGTGATTTTTTATAGCGTTTGATGTATTTTAGTTGTACCAACAATCGACCCTTATCAAAATCATACTGAAATCACAGAAAAAACATACTTATAAGTCCGACGGATTCACAAAACGGTTTTATTTTGTTCTCACTATTGACCCTTATCAAAAACAATGAGAAATAAAAGAAAAAGCATACATATAAATAAGATGGATTCACCCGTTTTCCTTAAAATACTGACTTCTTCAGAGGAAAAGTGTTGATTTTATAATTAAAAAATATCTCTTTTTAAGTTGTTATTTTATATAATTTTGTCTATTAAGTTATTTTTAAAAATAATTTTAAGGGGTGAGTATTGTGCATATTATATATTTCGTGTCGTAATATAGTAATCAACTATAAGTCATAATACTTGTTTGAAGTGTAATTTGTTTCATTATTCATCCCTTTTTTTATATAAATAAAAGAGTATGAAGCAATCAACGAAGAATATATTAGTGTTTATAGGAGGGTTTATTTGGGCTATGAAAAGCACTACTAAAGCCTATGCACCGACTATAATAAAAATTCCTCCATCACCACCTCAAAACCCTACAAGTCCAGAATATGTACGACCAGTACAATCGAAACGAAATACTGCTTTAGAGGCGAAGATAAAACAAGTAGGAAATTGGATGCCAAATGATACAAGTTGTACTCCTTGCACGACAATGAATTATCAGGGAGGAAGAGGCACGGCAAGAATACATAAAAGTTGGTGTGATATAAATTGCACCGCAGAAGTTAGACAAGCAAATAAATTAAGAAATCCTTTTGGCCACTTGTATAGAGGACCATCTATGGGTCTTTATAGTTAGTCTATTAAATGAATGAATAAATAAAAAAATGAAACAATCAACAAAAAACATATTAATGTTTATAGGAGGTTTTATATGGGCTATGAAAACAACTACAAAAGCCTACGCTCCTACTATAATACATAAATCTCCTAAAAAACCTAAATCTCAAGACGATTGCGAAGACCGTAGACTATATAGGGAAGGTGAATGGATAGGAGAAACTCTAACCGATAATAGATGTGTAGAAACTTGCGATATAGGTGAAGAGAAAAAAATAAACAATCAAGGTCCAGCACCTGGCTGGTATTGTGAACCAAAATCTACAAGAGTAATCAATCCATTAGTAGTAGGAGATTTAGTTAAAATGTGTACCGTTTCTACTTGTGGAAAGTGTTATTGTGGTACAGGACAACAAGCGTTTATGAAAATTTTAAGTATTTCTGGTTGTGATTATCAATTAGAAGTAATGAATAACAATGATAGTTTAACCGGAAACCCTTTGACAAAAACGAAAGGTCATATTTATAATTGGAACGATAGAAATTGTAGTAGTCCTGGTATATTAGGTGCAGGAGGTTTAGTTAAATTAAATGAAATAGAAAAGGCTAATCTCAACTCTCAACTTATGTTAGTGCAGGTGAACAAATGCCCTAAGGGGAAAAAATTTCACACTTGGAGCCATTGTGGTAACGCAAGACAAGGATGTCGTACTGACCAAGAAATATTTTACATAGACACATATCCCCCAAATTGTGCCCCACCCCAACCCATAGTTGCCAGTCCTCAAAGTCAAGCAGATTGCGGTCAAGGATTAGTGTTTTATCAAAGTTATCCTTGTGGTATACCAGGATGTGCTTGGAATAAAGAATGTATTACACCAGCAGAAAAAATATTAAGACAGAACGCCCCTTTGCGTCCATAAGAATAAAATGAAAGAAGATAAAAAAATATTCGTTGATAGATTTACAGACAAGACTTACACTCTGTCTATGTATGATAATGGTACATACACTACGGATATTGCATTAGTAACCGAATATCAAACTGACAACCCGTATATAACTTTTACCACATCTGCCACACTCACAGATGTAAAAGATATAATACACGAGATAACACTACAACAAGAAGATGTTGAGGTGTTTGGCGTGATGCTTACAGAGTTAAACGGAGAAGAAATGAGTGATGATGAAAACGACAAATAAACTTCTAATTGTAGGTGGTGTCGTCTTATTATCTATGGCATTGTTGGTGGTGAATAAATTATCTAAATCTTACGAGGTTATTAAGTCAAGCAATGAAGGTATTATTAGTCAAGCAAACAGATTAATAGGCTCTCCTAAAGTAGTTTTCTTGTTTGGGGGATTAAAGTATGCGAATCCTGATTGGATGTTCTCTCAACTCTCTGAAGATGTGTTAAAGAATTATACTTTCGTTATTATACCTCACTCTATGTCTATACAGAAGGCTTACAATTTTTATAAAGCAGGTTCCGGTAAGTCGTTAGATTATAAAGATATGATTGTTATAGGATATTCAGCAGGAGGCAAGAGAGTTCAAGAAGGATATTCAAGTGATTTTCGTTTAGTAGGATTAATAGACCCTTCAACAGACTCCAACTTATCATCAAAAAAATATGGCAAAAACACAATTATGATTTACAATCCTGATAACTGGACAGGACTACAAAGCGTAGCCCGACAATTTCCCAACCTAAAAGAAAGTATAGTTTCTTCAGGAGGGGAAGCAAAACAATTAGATTTATCTCATAAAGAATTTGTTAAACACTTCTTTGAAAAATACATATAATGATAAAAAGATATTTTCAAAATCTCATAAACACTCTTAAATTTCATTGTCATAGTAATTTATTGATATTTTGGTGTATCTCTGATGTTCTAAACAATCAAGTGTTGTGGACTGATTATTCTTATTGGGTAGGACTGGAACAAGGAGGAACTTATTGGCTATATATGGCTTACTTAATTTTAAGTTTAGCAATGTTGGTGTGTCTTAATAATTTCGGATGGTTAATTAGATTTATTACAGCGTATCTTATTCTTACTCTTTTTAGTAGTATTCGTTATATTGAAGATTTAGTTAGTTCAGATACAGATTTTGATAGTCAAGCCTTTAGAGCCTTATTGATAACGATATTTTATGTTATAATGTGGAGTTGGATATGGTTTAAGATAAAAAGAGAAATGTTATATAAAAAATTAACAAAATCAGATTATGAAGAGAAAAAAAGATTAGAAGAGAATAAATAATTTTAAAATTAAAAATTAAAAAAATGGCAAAGAAAAGAAAAGCAGGAAGTAAGTCTTGCACAATAGTAAAAGGGTACAAGACTAAGAAAGGAAAAAAAGTAAAAGGATATACAAGAAAAAAATAAAATTATGATACAATTACAATCAAATATGCGAATCCGTCATTATATTGGAGGAACAGGTCCAAACGCCAGGGCTATGCTCCGAGGAGTAGCAACTGGACAATGCAGAAACAATCCTCAAACAGGAGTGTATGAGTGTGAAATTATGAGAGATGAGATAAATAGAACGAAACTATGGAAGCCAAGAACAGAACTTACCGCTATTGGAAACACAGGAAATAATAGTATTGAAAACAAACCACAAGCCTGGATAGATAATATGATGGCTCAAAGAGGTAGTGTAATCGGTCCTAACTTTAATTCAATACATAACACACCTGCCGTAAATAAACAATGGAACAAACTTATGATACAACAAGGACTTCCTCACCGAGTAGGTACTGGTACTGAAAATCTTGAAGCCCCTTATTTAAGTCAAGCAGATTGTCCTCCGGGAGCCACTTTTGATGATGGTGGGAGGCCACCAGGACAAAATAGTGCTATGAATAAATGTATTCCTCCTACCAGTCAAGCAGATTGTCCTGCTGATAGTGTTTTTCAGGACTCATCACACCCTGATGGACCTCAATGTTTACTCACACCTCCTTTTGTAGATGACGGAAATCTGCAAGAAGAGGAAGTAATTATTAGTTCTCCATCAAAAGAGGCAGGTTTTTTAAAGGGAAATCTTCCAGCAATCTTAATAGTAGGAGGGTTTTTGTATTATGCCTACTCTAAAGGATTGTTAACAAAATAAGATTAAAAAGATGAGAAATTTATGGTTTAATCAAGTAGGAGAAACAGAAAGTTTATGGTTTAACGCTACATCAGAATTTGACGAACTTTCAGACACTACTATATCTGAGGAGAGTTCTATTGAAGAGGAAGAGGAGTTGGAGGGTGCGAATGAGAGCGAAAGGATTAGTGAAGAAGATTTAGCAGAACAAGAAAGAATAGAAGAGGAAGGGATAGCAGAAAGAATAAAGAAAGCGGAACAAGAATCTTATATACCAAGAAAAGGCGTGTCTAATCTAAGAAACCAAATACCCAAACCTGCAGGATATAGAAGTAAGTATTTAAAAGCGTCTAAGTTTGAAAAACAACCTTATAATGTAAAGACAGATAAAGTTGTCGAGGCAACAATAAACACACAAGCAGACTTAGATATATTCTTAAAGAAAGCGGGAGTTAGAGTGGTGTCTCAAGGAAAATTAAGAAGTTTAATCAATAAGTATCAGGAAGCCATCTATAATGGCGTGAATCTGCCTCCCACAGAAATACCTGTTTCGCAAGGTAAAAAGAAAAAAGGAAAGTTAAAGGTGGGAGTGACCTGTTGTCCTCCTAAAATTTATATAAAATACATCTTTTAGAACAGATAAAAAAAAACATTTAAAATTAAAAAAAAGAATATGAACTTACTAAAGATGATGAAAATAGGAACTTTAGATTTATTACTAATAGGGGCAGGTTTAATTGCCTATTCTCTTTATAAAAGAAATAAAAAAACAAAACCAAGAAGAAAACACGACCCAGAAGGAGGAGATTGTATGTCATCTTTTGGTCCCGGTCATATTGAATGGCAGGGGGAATGCAAACAATGTCCAAAAGTAGTTCAGATAGGAGGAATGCCAGGACCTCCAATGTTTATTGACGGAGTTAATTATGGTGGAACAAAAAAGGCAACTCCTTTTGAAAGAGAGTGTTCGAGAGAAGGTTTTACACAATTTGAAAATTTACCTTCATAAAATTTATATAAAACACATCTTTTAGAACAGATAAAAAAAACATTTAAAATTAAAAAATAAGATTATGGGATTAAAGAATATACTAATAGACGATGGAAGAGCATATTTTGAAAAGCAAGAAGAAGATGTGTCAAATAAATATATGAGTGCTGACGGAAGTAATGGAACATCCAAATGTGGACAAGCACCATCAAAAAGAGTCGAGTATCAAAAGATTCTTCTGGCTGTTGTTGTTGTAGGAGCGTTGATTTATGCGATTAAGAATGTGGGATTTAAACCACAAATTGATAAAAAATGATAATAATAGGAGGTATAACGATATATGTAATTGGTGTAGTAACCGGCATCTACTTTTCTTCTCAAATAGAAAAAGATATAGATAAGCGAATAAAAAAATAAGATTATGAAAGGAACTACAAAAGGAGTAATGATAGCGGGAGGTGTGGTTGGAATTGCGTTAATTATAATATTAATAAGGAGGAGGCGTAACCGAATAATAACACCGTCTATCGCTGGTAAAATGTCAGATGAAAAGTTAAAAAAGGAAATTGCTTCCTCAATTAAAAAACAAGCATTGTGTGGGAAACTTGGCGAACATAAAGACAATGCAAGTGAGGAAGAAATGAGGAAGAAGGTTAAGAAAGTCGCCAAGTGTATGAAGAAACACGCCGAAAGTATGCTTAATTTAGCCAACGAAATGAAAAAGAGGCTGTGTGATAAAGACCCTAATCAAGAAGGGTGTTAAAGATTTGTGGGAACAATTAAATTAAAAAAATAAGATTATGATACAATACATAATAGGAGCAATAGGAGGAGTAATTATTGGTGGTTTATTAAAAGAAAACGAACTGGAAGAGAAGTATAAGTCAAAAAAGGAAAAGAAAGAGAAAGATAAACGAGTGTTCAAAAAGGACAATGTTCACAGGAGATTTACGGTAGCGTTCCAACACGCTGGTATAGGGGGAGGTACTGAGAATGATGAATACTCTTTTAAGTCATTGAAAAAAGCCCAAGAATTTTTAGATAAAGTATTGAAGTTAGGGTTTTTCCCTGTTGAGTTAGAAGATTATGACGGACAAGAAATGTATGATGAGAAAGGTAATCAAATTTTTTATAAAGCCGGTCCACATAGAATTTGGTTAATGGATGAGTATAGTAAAGATGACCCATTGAAAGAATATGATGAAGACACAAAAGAAGATAAAAAGGAGATGAAAAAAGTGATTGAATTTAATAAGAAATGGGAATCACAAGAGCCAGAAGATATTAAAAAAGGAAATTTACTCTATGCCGGAACAGAGAAAGATTTTAAAGATTTGTGGGAACAATTAAATTAAAAAAATAAGATTATGAAAGAAAAAGTAGTTTTAATTGGAGGGGGTATTGTGGCTGTTATAGTATTGGCGATACTTAGTAAAAAATCAACAAAAAAGTGGTATTGTGCTGAATGTATAGATGTCAATGGGACTAATCCTAAGTCGTCAAGTTATTGCAGTAATAGAAAAGGAATAAAAGCCTATATGACTTATATGAAAAGTTGGAGTCCAAAGAACGACACAAAATGGAAATGTGAAAAACGGAAATCAGAGAAGCCTTCAGACGCTCCTGATGATATATTTAATTATTAAAAAAATAAAATTATGAAAATAGATTGGATAAATTCCTGGAGAAAAGGAAACAAAAAAGAAACAATTTATGATATTGCTATCCGAATCGGTAGATTAACAATATTAGAGTTATATTGTAATCCTGGCGTAGAGCATAGATGTATGATATTAAATTTCGGATTTGAAATGTGTCCTTGCAAGGATAACTGCAAAACCATAAAAGATTGTAAAAAATAGCAAAATGGAAGAGATATTAAAACTAATAGAAGGGTATGGACTTCCTTTAATTCTGTTATTAGGAGCCTTATACGCATTGTATCGTTTTTTAGTGTTTAGTTTATATGAAGTAAAAAATCAATTTTCAAGACATCACGAAAGGGCGGCTGATAATATGAAAGAATTACAAAATAAAGTTGATTTAATTTTGGAACATATAAGAAAAAAGCATTAGAAAATTATTTAAAATAAAATATGTATTACAGAATAGACGGAGTTAAAGATGAAGATGTAGGTAGAATAATGGCTAAATGGGTGTATATAGGCGTTGGAGCAGGACTTTTAGCGACTTATTCGTATTTAGGGTTGCTTAAAAACATTAACTCTAAATTATTGATAGGTTCTGCTTTTACTTTAGGAGGACTCGCCTTAGGAAGTTATATAGGTACAAAAGAAGTAGAAAAACTAAGTAAACCATTTCAAAAACAATATTAATTATGAGAAAAGGAACAAGAAACGGAATGATTGTAGGAGGATTAGGACTCGCAATAGGCTTAGTGGGAATATGGCTATGGCTTAGATGTAGACACCATCACAAATCACACCACGGAGATATTGGTACTGACTCAGAAAGACACCACGATTGCCCAGACTATGTAAATTGTGGTCCTTATATTGGAGTGAAAGAAAACCCTAACCATTGTAAGATTCCACGAGGGTGTGAAGGAATAACAAAAAAAGTTTATTAACAAATGGCTAAATTATGTAATGAAAAATATCATTGTGATTTGTCAGAGGAAGGGAGTACCGCTCATATTAGCCCTGGACAACCAACTACTATTGACCATTATGATAGAACAGAAAAAGTTGCTTGTGTAAAAAACTGGTATAATAGAAAGTGTCATTGTAAAGGACATTTGAATATGCCTTGTGGTGAGATAGCAGGTAGTTTGATTTATAATGTTCCTAATTCTCGAGCAGAGGCTAAAGGAGAAAACTATCCTACATCTCCAGAGCAAAGAATTTTTAGCGAAACCACCTGGCAGACACAAGGACCAATTTCACCGTCATATGGTAGTTCTGCTGGTTCTTTTGATGTTTCTGGAAACAAAAGTAATAGAAGAAAAAAAATAATCCGAAATGTAGGAATAGGAGCAGGTATACTGGCGGCGATTGCAGGTGTATTTGCCTTAACAAAAAAGAAAAAAAATGAAATTTCATATTACGACCCGAATAGACAACAGAAATTACAAGATAGACAAAACGAGGAGACGGTAGAACTTATAGATGAGAAAACAGGACAAACAATAACTTATAAAAATCCTTATTTTAATGGAGTAAGTAAAAATGATAACACTCTTCTTTACGCAGTATTAGGAGTAGGTGTTTTAGCATTAACAATAATTATAATTAAAAAATAAATGGCCACATATACGAGAGAAGAATTTGTCGCAACCTACGGTCCCTATATTGCCCGAGCAACAAAAGGAACGGGAATACTACCTGGCACCGTAGTTGCCCAGGCCATAATCGAAAGTCAAGGACCTGTAAATGGCGTATACCGTGTAGGAGGTAGCACTTTATCACGAGAAGCAAACAACTTTTTTGGTATTAAATGCCACGGATGGGGAGGAAGAGGATACAATATAGATACAGGAGAGCAAGACGCTCAAGGTAATAGATATATTGATAAAAACGCTTGTTTTAGGGCGTATGATAGCGTGGAAGACTCTATTGATGATTATGTTCAGTTCTTGTTGAATAACTCTAATTATCGTAGAGCAGGTGTTTTTGAGGCTGATACCGTTTACTCTCAAGCAAAGGCTTTAAAACGAGCCGGATACGCCACAGATGTTAACTATGCTTCTACTATATCAAAAGTATATGATAGTGTTAAAGATTATGTAGATAAATATAGCAGGTATGGATTAAAGGGAATATGGAGTTCTTTTAGAAACAACCCTTCGGCATTTGTAAAAAGAAACAAAGTAGCCTTTATTGGAGTAGGAATATTAGGAATCTCTTTAACATTAGGTATCTACGGATTAGTAAAATATAACAGAAGAAGATAATATGGACACAGAACAAAGTTGGCACAATACAAAATACATAGACAAAGGGAATACTTGTCCTCAAGATACTTTTTACTATTGTAGTGATTTATACAATCCTAAAATGAGTTTTGCAAATTTATATACTGATTATGCGGATTGTATGGTTACGAAGACAGAATCAGATTGTGGTCAACCTTTTGCTCCTGAAAATGCGTACGGAGGATTAAATCCTTATGAAGAAGCACACAAACAAGAGTATATTGATAAGTATGGGGAAGAGGAAGATGTGGATACTCAATCTCCATCCCCGATTCCAAAAATGACAGCGAGAATGTATTTGATGATAGCAATAGTTCTTACTGGCGTGTTAATACTTTCACCTGAAAAAAATAATAAATAAAATGTCAGACAATTTAGCAACTATAATTATATCTTTGATAACCGTTCTTTTTGGAGGAGGAGCGTGGAAATTCTACGAATTTCTCGTGAAAAAGAAATCAGAAGAAAAGAAAACAGAAAAGTCAGAACAAACTATGTATAGAGATGACTTAAAAAACAGAGTGATGAAATTAGAAGAAGATAAAGAAGAGTGTCAAAAAAGTTTAATGGACATCAGCAACAAACTTTCTTCTTTAGAAACTAAAGTAGACTTTTTAGAAAAAGAAAATAATGAATTAAAAATAAAATTAAGAAAATAAGAATTATGAAAATCACAAAAGAAGTAGGAACAAACTTAGCACTAATAGGATTAGGAGGTTTTATAGCCTACCGAGTTTATTGCAATCACTTAAAAAATCAGAACAATCCAAAAGAGATTGAAAAAGTTATACAAAACTGGCTCGACACCGTATGCAAACACAATCCTCAAGCGATTGTGGATTTATACGCTAAAGATGGTGTTTTGCTCGGAACCGTGGCTAAAACAATGAAAGTGGGAAGAGAAAGAATCGCTGAATACTTTAATATGTTCGTAGAGAAAAAACCTTGCGGAGTATTTACTGAAATCAATATTCAAAACTTTGGCTCTGATTATGCTGTGGCTGACGGAACTTATGACTTTACACTATTAAATGACGAAGGGGAAAAAGATGTAGTTTCAGCAAGATTTACTTTTGTTGTTAGAAAGATAGATGGTGTTTGGAAAATTGCTTCTCATCACTCATCTGTAAATCCTGAATAATGGAAAAGAAAACAATATATTGGATAGTTGGTGGAATAATACTTTTTTTATATTATAGAAAATGTAGCGAAAAAGGATGGGAAGGTGGTAGGGCGAGAGGTTGTCAGAATGTTGGAGGGTTATTCCCTAATGTTTGTAAACCACTAACTCCTTTACTAAAATGTAGTGCAGATGGAGGTAAAGAGAAAGTTGAATTAGGAGGCGTAAAATAAACTAAATGTTTCATACTGAAAAAGGTAATACAATACAATCAGAATTGTCTAAAAGTCAGAACATAAGATTGTTAGATGTTTTTTTTATAGGCCCTTTTATGATGTATATAGGCTATAAAGCAAAAGGGATAACAGATTTAGAAAAATATATGTTGTATGGATTAGGAATTGCTACGATATATTATAATGGAAAGAATTATTTAGATAATGAGAACTGATAAGAAATTAAATATAGCCTTAACGGTTGTAAGTGTACTGGTTATAGGTGTGAGCGGTACTTTGCTATGGAGGTATCTACATAAAAGAAGACAAAATCTCAAAGAAGGAGGAAAGGTAGATGATAGTAATTTACCTAACAACTTCGCTATAATACCTGGAGGCAGAGATAATTACAGAACTGACCAGCCTACTCTCAAAGAATTTGATTATATTTTTGAAAAATACCCCAAAATCAAGAATGTTATCCGTATGAATGGAGAAGAAGGAACAGGAGTAAGTGTTGAGGCGGAGAGAAAGTTGGTTGAAGATTCAGGAAGAAACTTTATATATGCCAGCGCCCACAAAGGATATGTAAGTGGGAAAGGTTATTTGAAATCAATGGATAATATGGTTCCTTATCTTTTAGACGGAAACACATTGATTCATTGCACTCACGGAGCCGACAGAACAGGATATATTGTTGCAAAATATCTACAAGATATTAAATTTCAAAAATGGAATAAAGAAGAGTTATACCAATACACAATAGAGTACAATTCGTGGAATAAAGGGCTGTTATGTCGCCCAGGCAGTAATTGGGGCTATCTAAAGTATCTTGAAGGATTCTATCCTATTGATGAATGGTGTGAAGCAAACGGCTCAAGAAAGAACTGCGAACCTTGTAAAAAATTATAATAATGTGGAAAAAAACAAAAGCGTAGTAGTTTTGTTGGGAGGATATATTCTACTATTACTTCTTTTAATTTTATCTTCTGAAAACTTCTAATTTTCTCTTATCTTGTGGTACCAATTATAAATAGCAAGAAGAGCCAAGCAAATATGATGAACCTCATAGGTTCGTTCTTGACTTTTTTCAATTTTTTCAGAATGAGGCAATTCAGAATGAAATCGTCCATCAGGGAGTTGTTGTTGCTCTAATTTCATTATCATCTCCTCTTTAACTCTCGACACATCAACTAATGTAAGGAAATAGACACATTCTGTTTTCAAATCAGAAGCAGGGAAAGTGTTATAGAGCATTAGTAAACAATCTGCCATTAATTTTTGATAATTTCGTAGTATATGATTGTCTTTGGATATCTCATATAATCCCCACACCCAATGAGTTGCTTCATATCCATCAGTAAAAGTCATCTCTCCGTCGTCTTCCTTCCACTTAGCAATATAGTGTCGAATAGCGTCAACATATTCTTCAGTATCGATATTGTCTCCAAGAATAACATCTGATACATAATCTCTGTCTGCAAACTCTTCTATCCATTCTCTATCATTAGGATAAGCGACTTTACAAGCATCTTTTAAAGAAGTTAATTTCTTACCTCCTACATTATCTCGTAAACCTAAATCAAACTGATAGTCTTGCTGAACTACATTCATCATAGCCCGAACACCATTCTCAGCCTCGTCCTGATGAGCAGGTCTTGTATCTATTCTATCATACACATACTCCCTAAGAAATTCTAATGACTTAATCACATCCATAATGCAAAGATATAAAAGTTTTTTATTTCTTAAACGAAACTACCGTTATCTAATCTTGTTTGCTTTTCAACAACAAAACCAGAAGATTGAACTTTTTGACCAGGAACTCGAGGTTTGTTAATGTATCCGGTTCGTGCTAAGACTTTTAAACCAATAATCTCAACTTCAGATACATCATATCTTTTCTTTCTATCGACAAGTTTACCAACAATTAAAGTATCTTCCTTTAGGTCAAGTTTCGGCCAATTACCTTCGTATTTTCTCGAAACAATCATCTTAGGCATAGTTTTTTTATAACTTCTTCCTTTTAACTTAAACTTAAAAACGGCGTCAGCATAAACTAATTCGCCAGGCTTCATTTCATCTATCTCCATATTATTCTTCTAATTTATGTGCTTCATACCAATCCGAATAAGACATTGGTCGTTGCATTAGTTCTTGTCTTACATCTAAAGAATATGCGGCATATTCCGTTGCTAATTTTCTTTCTCTGTCTACTAATTTATGTTGAGTTTCTTTCCAGGTTGATTCCCATTGATGAAACTCTTTTAAATCGGCAAGAATTTTCTTTATTGATTCCATTTTTTTAATTTTTAAAGTTCAACATCTACTTCTTCAGACACATCAGAGTTTAAAAAAGAATTTTGACTTAATTGACGCTTTTGTCTTCTCTCTTCCTCTTCTTTCTCGAAATCAATATCATCTGAATACTCTTCTAACATTTTATCTTCAGGTACTCTTGGTTCCTCAACAGGGGTAGGTGAGTCATCTTCTTTAATTGATGGAATTAATTCGTCAGGTGAAGGAACATCATCTTCTTTTTTGTCGTCTTCATCTTCATCTTCATCTCCTCCTCCTTTATGGTCTAATCCCTCTTCTATTTGAGTTGCTTTAAGATTAACACCTATTGCGTCTACTCCTGGAACAGGACATTTTTCAACTAAATCTTCTTTCATTGCAGGTATCAACTCTTCGGGAGAAGGAACCTCATCAGTAAACTCTAATGTTTCTTTAGGATTTTCAGGATTATACTTCATACCATCGTGTTCTACCGAAGGATTATCTTCTTCTTTCTTGTGGACTTCTTCTTTCATCTCTTTCATTTCGTCTTTTGTGTATATTTTTTCAGTTTTCTCTTCAACGACTTCAGCCATCTTAATGTTAGCAGATTTTATTTTAGGGTCTAAACCGGGTAAAATACTCTCCTCTTGATGTATAGGTAATTGCTCTTTTTCTTTTTTATATAAAGAATCTTCTTCCATTGCGTTTGTAAACTTATCTGCTCGTGTAGTCGCCTCTTCTTCAATAACGATTGGTTTATTGTCGTCATCTAATCTCATTGCTCCTCCGCCTTCAACTATATTGTCGTAAGATATAACTTTAGACATATTCAAATGCTTTGGCAACAACTTACATAATTGCTTAAATACCGTCTTCTTTAACATCCAGTATTGTGGGTCTGTTTTTGAAAACCAAACACTACGATTTCCTGCTTTTGATAAGTTTTGTATAGTTTTTAACTCTTCTATTGTCATCACTTTAAATATAGGTTGTTGGTTCGCAAATCTTACTACACAATAAACAGCGATTAAACTACCTCTATCTTGTGTCGCTGGCTTATGTTCTAAAGCAGGTGTTAAGCCTAAAGAATAATCAAACTCATCATTTTCAAAGACACATTCGGCTGTGATGTTTTGAACATCAGGGTTTTTATATAGAATTTTTGTCAATCCTTGATATCCTATCTGAAACTGACATTCTTTTCCATAAGGAATTAACCACGCTTCTCCCATTTGAGAAGTAGGCGATAGTCCAAATTCAGCACAAGTCAGAATAGATGAAAAAATAGAGGCTGGATTAGATTTAAAAATATCTAACAATCTGCTATTTCGTTTAATCTGATTAACCGCCATATGCATAAATTGGTGAGGATTGATTTCTTGTTCTTCTAACAAGTCATTAATTGTTTGTAAATAGTATTTAGACAACTGATTTTCAAACTTTTTTGCGATTTCTTTTGACATAATTTAGTGTGTTTATAGTTATTATTTATTTTAAATTAAAAGGCATCTCCACATATAGGTCTCATTTAATTATCCTCTGATGCATAAACCTTTTTTTATTCAAACATTTTTCTTATTTCTTTATTAGCGACTACATCTATGACTAAATGTATTCTATCGTTTTTTCCTCCATTCTTTGCTTCGTGAGGTTTTCGAGCATCTAAATACCAACACTCTCCTGTTTTCATTACTACCTCATCATAATTTCTTGAATACCAACTCTTAAATTTAACTTTTGGGTTAGTAAATATAGGAAAATGCAATCTCATTAATTTACCATCAGCAACTCCTGTATCAGGACAAACTTGGTCGGTATGTCTACCAAGGGTTCCTTCCCCTCCTCGTAGTTTCATAAATCTTATTCTATGAATCTGTGTTTTCACACCTATAAAATGCAATAAATTATAGATAAGATTACCTTCTAAAGGTTCTTCTAAATCAAAATGCTTCATAAGTTCTGTGTCTTGTAAAGAGAAGTTTTTACCTTCGTTTTCTATCTTCCATTTTTTGCTCATCTCATCTGGCTTCGCTATAAACCTCCAATCAGACGAATATCCTCTTAATGAAATAGCACTCCAAGTGTTTTTCTTGTTGTAATTAGAATAATGATTAGTAAAATCTATTATTTTTTGATTTTCTAAATCAGTTAAAATCTCTTGAATAGGAGTTATAAACCTACTCACATTCACATCTGGCAACTTCGAGAGAGTCAAATACTCGGCTTCAGGCTGTTTTACTCTTTTTCTATTCTTGCCGTTGTAATAAATAGAAACAACATCAGCAAAAGTATTGTATTGTCTTCCTACAAGATTAAAGTCGCAATTATGGGCTATTTCGTGAGATTTAAGACACTCATCAATCACATACAGATATACATTGTGTTTTTTAGTCAAACTCCCTATAAACTCAATTAAACCTTTATTTTCTTTTTCTCTCTCTACTTCGCTTTGCTCTCCTGAAGAAGGAGAAAGTCGTTTAATTATAATGTCTTCTGCTTTTTTTTGCAAGATAGGTATTTTGTAGCCGGTATACATTGATATTTTCCCTCCTACTTTTAATGTAGTATAATGAAGTCCTGATGTTTTTTGATAAAACAACTCATTTTTACTCAAGGCGTCAGCCACTCTGTTCTTCTTCATTTTAAGAAAAGGATTTAAGACTTTCTCGTTAAATATTTTAAAACTTTCGTCTTGTATTTCTAAGAGTTCAGTCATTTCGTAACCTTTCTGCCAGTCTTTCATAGTTTAAGCGTATTTTTTAGATGTTCAATTAAATATTTAGCGTAATTAGTTATTAAAATCTTTCCTTCAAATGAAAACTGAAACTTATCTTCTTCTTTTGCTTTATTGTAAGCAGTTTCTAATCTCTCTAATTTCTGCTTGTCAAAGTTAATATAATCTTCCTTTTTCATTGTCTATTTTCTAATTATTTTGTTAAAAGGGAAGGGGGGAGATACGCCTCTTCAGGAAGTCCATTTGCCTCCCCCGTTCTCTAATCATTTTTAAAACCAATTAAATAAAATAAAACTAATCTTTTTTAATATTCTTCTTATAAAACTCTTCTAATTTCTTCTTTTTAATATCCATAACATCAACAGAGTGTAAAGGTACTCCAAGTTGCTTTTCAATATCAAATATGTTTGGCATCTTGAGTAGATTATGATATTCAATACCCATATATTTAGAGTTAGTTAATTCATCTTTCTTCTCTTCACTTAACTTTTCGGCAGGATACTTTTCTGTCGGCTTATTATAAATGTTGTTTTTCAACGCTTCTTGACAATCAAATTTACATTGAAAATACTCTATCCAATCTCTCATCATCCTCTTGTTTTTAATGAAATTTGGCCATTGTTCTTTGGCATCAGAGATTTCTAACTCTGGACGACAAGTGTGTTCATCATCAAAAAACTCTCTTAATGTCAAAGATTGCGGTACTTTAGTCATTTCCCAACATAAATCTAATAACACTTCTAATTTCTTCCATTCTTCCTTATCTAACAAAAAATGATTTCTAACCTCGGAATCAATAAAGTTCTTAATACTTTCAACTTTTCTCCCTTCTGTATGAGCAATCTCTTTCTTTGTCAGTCCTCTATGAAACCAGTCAAGCATCTCTTTTCTACCTTCTTCGGTGCTTCTTTTGTTATGATTGTCATAAGTTTTTTTACTCTTTGGTACATTGTCCTCAACGGACTTTTGTTCACCTGCTTCAATAGTGATTTTTACTTCTGGTTGTTGTGAATTTTCCATAATAATAATATATTTACTTTATGCCTACTCTGTTGGGTTTTCGGCTTTCCCCTTTAATTTATTTTGTTCATATTAAGATACAATTTCGTATTTGTATCGTATTGTATTCACTTATATTTTTTTTTTAGTTCTTGTTCTTTTTTATAAACTTTATATCTATCTATAAAATACTCTACCTCTAATTCTAAAGCCCTTTTTTTAGCGTATTTTTTTCTTTGTAAGTAGTTTTTTCTTTCTCTTTTACAAAAATCTTTGTATTTCTTTTCAAGTGTTTTTGTGTCTTCTTTTACGCCTAAATACAAAGCAAATTCGATACACTCATCTACTCTTTTATCTTCTTTTTTTCTGAACCATTCATTAACACGAAGTTGAAACAAAGATGGCAGTTTTATTGTGTTTTTTTTATATATTGTAAACTTATAACTATTAAAGTTTTTAATATTATTGCGAAAAACTACTCTTCTTTTATCTTCACCTATAAAGGCAATACATTTCCAATCTCGTTCAGTATAAGTGTTAGTTCCATACTCATTTACATTAAAAATATCTTTAACACGATACTTTTTATTTAATAAAATTCCTTTTTTTTGGCTGTTCTTTGCCTGAAAAGATATTTTATCTCCAACTTGTATTTCCATAAATTCTTTCATATTTCTTTTTTACATATTGAACATTGTCCATTCTTTACGAGTGTCATTGTGCAACATCTTTTACAAAACTTGAACATTTTTTCTTTTTTTTGCTGTTGAATAATAAGGGAGCCCTACCCAAATCTCCCATTTTCCTTCGTTCTCTACTACTTCAACCTGTTTATAAACTTTCTTACTTCCTCCTACTCTTCTTTTTGAGTTATAAGTTTTTTTATATTTTTTATAATTCATTTTTAATCGTTCCGCCTGACGAACTGCGTCATCTTCACTACTATAAGCAAAATACAACTGCAATTTCTCTAATAACGGACCTTTAATAGCGAATAAATCTCTCTTATTATTTTTCATATCTTATATATCTTTTTAATTTCTGTAAGTCGTGTATTATTTCAGAAAACTTTTCAACCGGTATATAGTGGTCTATATGCTCATAGAGTTTCTCGTTTACTATACTAAAAACCTCTTCAACACTTTCTATTGTTTCTATATGAAAATCAACGACATTAAATTCATCAATAATAGTTTTTGCTGTGTCATATAATTGTTTTTGATTTTCCCAATCTACATTCCACGCTATACTACAAGGTCTACAATACATACCGTCAATACTCATCTCATCTCTATACTTTCCTGTTGGCTGTTTTTTACATTTAGGGCATTCTATTTTTGTCATAATTCTAAATTTGTTTGATTTTCATTCGGTCTGTTGTTGAATTGTCTTTGTATTGATTGTTTGATAAAATTTATAGAGTTTACTCTTTCACTTAAAGAAGTAATATAATCTCTTATCTCTTTTTCATCATTAGAAACATAATAACCTCGGCTTGTAGCGATAAGTAAAGGTAGCAAGTCGTTTGCTCGTATGTTGTGTATAATCTTTCTAAGACGGGTGTCTGTAATATCGTAGTCTTTAGAAGTTAAAACCTCACATATCTTTTTATTAGTAATCGCTTTAGATTTTCCTATTTTGGTTGACAAACCTTGAATAACAATAGGTTGTAAAATCTTTTCTTCATACTCGTTCAGTTCCTGGGTGTGGCTGTCAAAGTTAGTTATCATAAGTGATAAAATTTAGTTTGTGTTTTGATTTCACTACAAATATACGACAAAAATAAACAAAAGTTATATATTTTTAAAGATATTTTTAAAATTATCTTAAAGAATATCGCTCTCCATCTGAAAAACACGCTAAAAACTTTCTAAAACTTATTGTGTTTTTTGCTCTCGAATGTGATAATACTGCTCGTCCACCGACTTTATATATTCCATATTTGAGTGATAATCGTGCAATTCGTTTGCAGAAACCCCTCTTTCCCATTTTTTATGACAAGTCAAACAATGGTAAGTGATGTTGTTTATATCGGTAGTTAAATCTCTCCTTCTTGACCTTGGAATGATGTGTGAGTGTGATAACTGATGATAAGTACCACACCCTGTGCAAGAATGAGTACGAGTTCTCTCCATTTCTTGATAAACCTTTTTTAATTCTCTATCTATTGATGATTGTTTTTTACTTTTTCTTCTTATCATTAGTTGCTTCAAAATATTTTTTATAGGATTCTAAAGATTCTTTAAGATTGCATTGAGGAGTCCATCCAGGCATCCAGTTATCCGCATTACTCTGAGTTTTAAATTGATACCCTTTTGGAATTAGGTTTTCTTCAGTAATAGTAAAAGGAATGTCTAAACACTCACATACATATTCAAAAGTGTGGGATTTTCCACTACCCACCTCATAATAACCTGTGCTTACATTGGAGTTTTCAATAGCGTGGACATTCGCACTCACTATATCATCTATATAAACAAAATCTCGTTGCGGTTTCTTAGGGAACAAGTTCATCTCTCCTCTAACCATAGACTGATACGCAATAGAGGCCATTCTTCCTTTTTGTTCTTCGCCAGGACCAAAAACATTAAAATATCTTAACGCAACAAACCTAGGAGTCATCAAAGAAGAACGAATCAAAGAGTTATTAGAAAACTCTCGTATTCCATATAATTCAGAAGCATATTTACTCCATCCATAAACATTTATAGGATATTTCTTGTGTCCGTCCCCATAAACAGCGGCCGAAGAGGCGTAAACTACATTAACCTCTTCTTCTAACGCTAAATCAAACAATTCTTTTGAGAAGAGATAATTGTTTCTCATCATTTCAGAGTTATCTTTAAATAAGGTGTCTGTTATCGCTCCTTGATGAACGATAGTAGTTTGATGTCGGATTGTGAGAGGAAGAGCCTTCAAAGACTCTTCAATATCTTTAATTGTAGAATCTTTATCAAAGCCAAAAACATTATATCCTCTATTGGTAAGAACTTGATATAACCTTCTTCCTATAAATCCTTTATAACCTGTGAGTAGTATTGTTTTCAAAATGATGTTTATTTCATAATATCCTTCATAGCGTCAAACAGCATCTCAACAGATTTCTTTGTATCGGCTTCGTCAGACACTTTGTCAAGTTGTTTAGCAAATTTTCTTAATCTGAAAGGAAATGTAAGTTTCTTCCATAGATTAGAAAAAAAGGTTTTGATGTTTAAAAATGTTTTCATAAGCAGTAATGGGAACCCTAAAAGTATTAGCACTATTATTAAAGAAACTTCTATTAACTCATAACTATGCAAAGGGAAATCTTCTCTCAATTTCGCTCTAAACTCGTCAGACAATCTAATGTATTCTAAGAAGCCTAACAGAAAATAAACAACTATTACTATCAATGGATTCGTTTTAATGCAAACATAAGTAATTATCTCAGATTTTATCTACAATTTGTCGAATATCTTGCAATTTAGATTGAAAAGTAGAAATGTTAAAAGTCTTCTTATAATAATCTTTATGTTTAAAAATTTCTATAATCAAAGTAAGGTTTTCTTCAATACTGCTTAAGTCAGCCAATACTATCTTTCTCCCTAACATTTTTTTAATAGATTTGACCGAAAAGTTATTAAGCAAATGAGTGTATGAATTATGAGGTATCTCCCCATTTATTCTCTCTGTGAGAAACACTCCCTTAGAATCAGGCTCGTGTTGAAACAATCCTATATTTTCTTCTAATTTAAACGGAGGTTCTTTTTCTCGAATTGTATTTACTTCTTTACCTGTGATTTCGCATACAGAAGGCATATTTACAGGGATTTTTCTATTTTTCCTCTCCATATCTCTTAGTAAAGCCTTCTGATGTCTTAAAACAATAACATAACGATTTCTTAGAGTTTCGTTAATCTCGTTAATTTCCACAAAATCAATCAGAGCATTAAGTTCGCTTAGTTTTTGTTTAAACTTTATAAATTCAGTATTCGCAGGGTGTGTAGAAGCCATTGTCTTTTTCTCTATAATTCAGATATCCATTCATCAAAGTTGTCATCAGAATAAGTGCTAATATTAAAAGTTTCGTATAGTTCAACTTTTTGCTGATGTGTCATCAACTCTATAACTCTAATAAATACTTGGTTTAACATAGGGTGGTTTTCTATTTCGTCTAATTCTACTTTCTGACAAGTTATACATACGCTTTTCCCGTCTACGCTTTTTTTTTCTATTGCTATCAGACCGCAGTTCTCACATACGGTCATTCCTTTCGGTAAACTGCTTTTTTTCATCTCATTCTTAGATTGGCTCTCCCATCTGTTTATCTGTCAATCCAAAATCTACAACACTCACAACAGGAACTTTCATTCTCTCTTTGCATTTATCATTTATATAACACTTAGCACATCTCGATATATTAGGGTAAGCCTTAAATCCATTTTCAAAACTATGTTTTAAGAAGTTTAACCCTATTTTAATGTCGTGTGCGTGTTCTTCAAATAGTTCCTCTTCTATATTTAGTTTGATTATCTTAAAGTCGTGTTCGTTTTGAGTAGAAAAAACCCAAAAATAAAAGTCCACATCTTCATTATAGATGTTTTTATAAAGCCATTTGTAATGCAACGCTTGAACTAACAATGTCAGTTTAGGACGAAAACCTCCTGTCAGATGTTCTGTACTCCACCCGTATTCATTCCACTTATCCTCAAATAATCCAGTCGTCTTTATGTCTATAATGGCTTTTTTACCTTCAATCTCTACAATCAAATCGGCTGTACCTGTGATGTTGCTAAACTCCATATCAAATCCTGCGTGAAGAACCTTAACAGAGTAGTGTTCTAACGCTTGTTTATAATTCTCCACCTGTTTCAACATTCTTTCATAAGCAACAGCCAACTTTCCGCTTTTTAAAACTTTAGGCTCTGGAATAACAGGATTATAAGGAGGTAACGCTCCTGTGCATTTATACTCAAACCAGTTACCTAAGGCTTGAGGAGGTGTGCATACTGATGGTATTCTATCTATGTATTGTGCTTCTATCTTTAATCCACACTCTTTTTTTTCAGCATATTTTGTTAGTGCTTTTAACAAAGACTGACTTATTTTTAACTCTTCTTTTTTCATTTTATTCGCATTTATCTCTCATATCGTACTTAAATCCTTTTACACAATCATCACAACAAAAATCACCTTCCTCTTCTACATATTCATTGCAATACTGACAGGTAGGTTGATAACACTCTTCGCAATGATAGTCTCCATCTTCCATATCATAATAATCTTCTCTGTCTCCACAATTAGAACAACTCATACATTGAACTACACCTTTATCAAAGCAGATTTTACATTGTCCGTCTTCATTAACTTCACTTTTCTCATTACAAGAAAAGCAAAAATCTTCATCATCTTTATACCACTCTGTCATTTAGTTAATGTTAATGTAGAATTGATAAGGGATACGATACCTGCTCTCACTAATGGTCAGTCTAAAACATTCCCTTATCATTCTACAAGTTTTTAATTACTTTGTTCCAATCTCTCTTTGTGAATCTTTCATCTCCTACTTCTTTTCGTTTGTGCAAAACATCTAACTCTAATTCAGAAGTACCTACCATATCTTGCGTTCTATCCATATAAAATCCTACTAATCGTTTTGCTACATCTAACTGCTTGTTTGTGATACAACTTTCAATTACTTTTTTTGTTTTTCGTTTCGCTTTTAACATTGAGTCTAAAGTGTCTATCGAAAAATTGACAGAGTTTTCATTGTTGTCTTTTGTCATCATTTGCTTTTATTTATTTTTTGTAATTTACCAACTAAGTTAACGGCCTCTTTAAAATGTTTGTGTTCTGCATATTTCATCTGAGGTAGATTTTCGCTTAACCAATCCATATCGGTAGCCTTCTTTGTGTCGATTCCCATATCAGATGTTAGAACACTTAATCTTTTCAATTTTTCTAAAATGTTTCTAACTTCAGGATTCAACATATCTCCTAAGGTGGTGTTTTCTTTCTTCTTTTTCATATCTAATTTATCGCCAAGGATTTTGATAAGTGTTTTTTGCTTTTGTGTATTCTCTGTTCCACACTCTCGCTTTGGCTAAAATCCATTGTCTTACATATTGTCTGTTAGAAAGTGTGTCAAATTTTTCATTCAAAATCCTCTTCATATCAGCGATTATATCTTCTTTGGTGATGTTGTATTTGTTTTCTTTAACATCAAGATTGTTCTTTTTCTTAGAAAGTTTGTTGTATCTTTTTGCGGCTAATCTTTTATACGCCTTTGTTTTTTCTTCTTTATATCTCTTACTATTTCCTGTTCGAGTAAACTCCAGGTCGAAATTAGGGAGTAACCTTGTAATCTCTTTATCAATCTGTTCCTGTGTAAAGAGTTTGCTTTTTCTACTTCTTCTTTTTTTGCTTTTTTTCTCTTTTTGTTTTTCCTTATAATCTTCACATAAAATCATATCTCTCATTTTTTTTGCGTGTTTCTTAAACGACTTTTTAGCAGGTCTCCCTCTCTGTCTTTTAGGCTCATCAAGTATAACTTCAGATTTTTCTTCAGCGAAATTAAAAAAACCTGTGTCGTTCTTTTCGGTATTAGAAAAATCACAATTTTCTTTCATCAAGTGTTTATCCTGTTTCTCTTCGAGTTTTCTTAATTTCTCCTCTAAGTCTTTAACTTTATTCTGAAGAGATAGATTAGATTGTAGTAAGTCATAACTTTCTTCATAAGACTTTCCGTGTTGCTCTTTGTAGTGATGTTTTAATTGACTAAGACCAAGTTCTACGCAATCATCAATTCTCGGAGACAATCCTTTATATCCTATTCCATTTACAAAAGAGATTTGAAACATTTGTTTGGTTTTAAGATAAGAGATTGAGAAACTTCCTACTTCGGACACTTCTTTTTGTAGATACGCTAAAAGATTAAATTTTTCATTTAGGGGTGTGTTAATTTTGTTCATTGTTTTAATTTTAGATGACAAATCTGTCGGTTAATATTACTTTTTTATTTCTATCTTTAGTTCTCACGCCTCTAAAAGGCATCTTTCTTAATTGAGAAACTTCTATTACTTTTTTAATTGCTGTCAATAAAGGTAGGGAGCAAAAAACTACATCTACTTTTTTATCATTATAGAGTTGTTCCCACATATTCATTCTTGACAACAAAACTTTACTCAACATAAAATCCATCTCTATTCCTGCTATATCTCTCACATCTTTAACTACTTTTTCTCTAAAATGAACCTTAAACAATCCCGCCTCTCTCATATCGCATTTTTCAAGTTTGCTTCCGTCGTCAAAAGTATAAATATGTGGACTGCTAAAATTAGCGACTTTAGTTCCGTTTTTCAAGAGTGTTATGGAGTCTTCTAAATCTTTCATTGTTCTTCTCATAAATCGTTCTTCTTATTTGTTATGTAAAAATAGACAGAAACTTACCGGTAGTCGCCCACAAACCTACATAAGTTTTAATAACATCAGTTTGCTTTGTTCTCACTTGCGTTCTACTTTTAAGGGAGTTCTTCCTTTCTGACTATTTTTATCTAAAAGGGCAATCCATCATCTTCATTATCATCATCTTGCAATTCAGGTAAATCTTGATGGTCTACTTCTATTTGACTTTCAATTTTCTCTTCAGGCTCTACTGCTTTCTTAGGAACGAAAGGCTTACTTTCTTTCCAGAAATCATCATTTCTTGTAAACCAATCTTGTAAAAATAAGGCAGTTTCTTCTACAACATCATCTGAAGTTTCAGTAAAACCTGTTTCTAATCGTACTGCTTTTGAAGGAACCCAAGCATATTGATTGTTTGTTTCATCAAACATACATAACGCTTTTTGTCTAATAACGGTGATTTTAACCTTTCGTTGTTTTCCTTCTTCTGTATTAGACTTTGAATCAATAAAAATACACTCTTGATGTAGTTTTATTTTTGTGTTTGGACATTCTGAAAGAGATGGTTTTTTCTCTCCTTGATTTCTAAAGGCTACAACTTGTTTAGGCGTAAGTTTTCCGTACTCTTTATATTTTTCACTAATTGATTGTATAAAAGAATTGTCTCCTTTATACTCTTCCAGTTTTGTCTTTTCTTGTTCTGTTAATTCAAACTCTTTTGGAGTTGTTTCGGGTGTGGTGGGTGTGTCGTTTGTTTCCATTTTTAATTAATTTAAAAGTTTACAATTATTGTTTTTGTTTCAAAATGTACTTCAACAGATGTGATAAAAAGAGTCGTGTCATTATCTTCTCTACTTGAATAATCACTCTGTATAATCCATTTCTTGTCTTTGTAGTCAAATTTTTCTCTTTCTCTTTTTTCACTCGCTCCTAAAGGCGCTGTTAAAAAATCATTAACTATAAGAGAGTATTGTTTCTCTTCTATGTCAGGACTGAAGTCGCCGTCATAATCTTGTTCTTCCAACTGATAATCCATCTCTAAAGCAAAACTATCTATGATAGGCCAATTATCAGTAATTCCATAATCTTTCATATACATAACTGCTCTCCACTTTATGTTTAAACGAATATCATTTATATAGTCAAGGTTTTTATCTATTTTTTTATCAAAATCGAAAAGGTCTATATCTCGAGTTTCTGTAAGGGTTGTACTAAAGTCAAATTCCATTAGTCGTCTTTTTTTAATAATTCAGATAAATCTCCTTCGTCAAACTGCTCTGTAAACTTACACATTTCTATCCAAGGAGAGTAAAGATTTTCTGCGATATACTCTAAGTCTTCAACATCAGAAGTTTTGTAATTTTGAGTTAATTTTTCTAACTCTTTAATTCTTTTTTCATCTTTCTTTCGTTGCTTTATATCCCTTGCCGCAAAAATTTCTTTTTTATCTATCTCTGATTGAAAACGCAAATCTTCTAATTCTTTTACCCAACTTTGAAAGTATTGTTTCTCTTTTTCAACTTCCATTATTTTTATCATTCCATAATGAAGTGCTTTTCCGATTAACATTTGACCTCTCATAGACATAGCAAAGTCTACGGCTTTTTTCCTCTCAACTGATTTTTTGTCTTTCGACACTTGTGATTTTTTCATAATTTATAATTTTGATTTCGGTGTAAAAGTACAAAATATTATTAATCCACAAAATAATTTAACAAAAACTTTTACTTTTTTTTTCTGAATCTTACTTTTATCTGATTACAAATATAATAAAAAAAATTTTAAAAATATAACGATTTTTTATGAAAATCCTAAAAATTATGTTCTGGATCCATAGGAAAATCGTTTTTATTTAACAATTTTTCTGCACCTTGTTCAATATCTATTTGATGTTGTATAAAGTCATTAGTAGGTACAAACAAATCTCGAGGTTTATACAACTCGCTCATTTGAGAAAACTGAGGAATATCATCAAAATTACAGCCTTCAGTCTGCATTTTATTTTTAATGTACGCTATCTTGTCTTTCAACAACTCTTGCCATTGAGGATTCGTTCCTGCCGCCACTAAATTCGCTAACTTACCTTCTTGTATTGCTAATCGAGCCGCTAAGAATTTACATCCAAATTGTGTATACCCGTTTGTTATGTTAGTTGTAAAGTTAGGATTAAGAGTTCCTGAATAAGTCCAGTTAGGATTATTAGGTGGATTTGCACAGGCGCTTAATAAATCAGGATGCGTAGGAGAGTTGTAATATGTATCTCCATTAACTTGTCCGCACACCCCATTAACATTCGCATTAGTAAAACCTGTCGGACCTCCAAGAGTTCCGTGTTGTTGTATTTGACCTCCCACACATCCCCAACAAGGTATCGTGTTGAACGGTCCACCTTGATTAGAATACTCATCTCCTGCAAATTGCTTTGGTTTAGGAGGTTTTCTCTTAGTCACCAATAAAGGTGTAGCGACATCTAAATAGGTGTAATTAAGCATCACTCTCGCACTTTCATAAGGGAGAATAGTATATTTTAAAGCCGTAAATCCATCAACTACATACCCTTGTTTTTTAGGAGTAACCAGATAATTTTGATTTTGATAGGGGTCTATCGTAGGAGCGAGAACTTTTTGATAGACTCTCCCGGTCGCTAACTTTCTATCAAACAAAAAAGGCTCTAAGAGTTGATTCTGATTAGAAGAGTAAACTTCAAAAGAATGAACATCATAAGTTCTTTGAATAATAGAATTAGTAAACTGAGTATAAGAAAAATTAGGAGAACCTGAACTTACTAATATCGTTTTGTTGTTAGGAAGAACTACACCCCCTCCATAAGCGGCTGTTAGAGTGCTTTGTCTATTAAGATTAAGAGTCGCTCCAGGACCTGATGGTTGTATCAGGAAGTATTTTGAACCATACTCAAAATTAGAAGTGTCAAGATATTTTGATGTCCAATCTGGATAAAGTCTTACATACACTTGTAGAAAAACGGTACCTGGTGGAGTAGGAGTCTCTGACTTGTCTGTTCTCTTTGGTGGTTCGTTTACAACTTTAATATTCCACTCTCCTACAATGCCTGGGTCACCAGCATTTAATAAAGAAACTAAATCATTTGTTGTAGTTCCTACCGCAATAGTAATCATAGGAGTTAAACTACCTATTGCAGGGTCTATCGTTCCTGCGTAAGCCCACCCATAGTTGCCAGGCTGCCATTCTCCGGTTGTATCGTTATAATAATCAGTACCTTCAAACTTTATAGTCCAGACATAAGATATTTCTTCAGTTTCTCCTGTTACCGTACCTCCTACTGAAGGGTCAAACAAGTCAAATGATTGAATTGAATCTGATGTATTCTGAAGTTCAAGTAAAAACGAGTCCATTCTATTTATTAATCTCTATTATTGTAAACCAATCATTATTCCTATCTATTAAATAACCTTCTCTATCTATCTTTATTACTTTTTTGGTGACACCATCTGATACATTTCCTCCTATCACTTCTGCTGTACCTCTTCTTTTATTAACACCCACAACTATATCACAATGAGATTTATAACTACCCGTAGTGTCGTAATTAACTCCTGATTGTCGAGAATAGCAAACTAAAGAACCCAAAGATACTGGTTTTTCTGATAATTTGTAAGCCATAAAGGTGTGTTTTTGGCCAGACTTAGTATTTGCCACGGCATCTCGAATATATTTTGAATGTGAAGGAGAGTAGACAAATTCATTACCTGCGCCTGTTTTCCTCATAATAAAAGATATAAACGCTGAAGACCAAGGAATACTTTTATCACAACCATCTCGGTCGTAATTAGTTCCTTTTTTCCAATACTCACCAACTCTTTCTCTGTAAATTGGAGAACACTCTGTTTCTCCGTATGTAATGCGGTCTCCTAACTCATATAAGGGTTCTCCCCATAACTCCCACTCTTTTATAGCGTTGTCTATTAAACGCCTCTTAAACCCTGTTAGCCTTAATTTTCTGAATAATAAAATAAAAGTTGTCATCACAACAACTCCTATCCCTATTCCTATGATGATTTTTTCGTTTCTTTTCACCTATTTATAATCTTTTATTTGTGTGATTTTCTATATATATTCCAACCACAACTCCTAATCCAAATGCTACTCCTAAGATTATAACATTCATCAATCTAACAATACATACAACGCTAATCCTCCTAAAGCCCAAGGAATTAATCTATTGAGATTGTTTTCCTCTTTCTGTGCTTCAAATTTACTACATCTAAGTTTATAAAGTTTTTCTCTCTCGCATAGAACTTGTTTTTGATTCCATATTTGAGCGTCCAGACTCTTAAATTCTTGTGAAGAAGTACCAGGAGCGTCTCTTTGTTTTTCAAGATAGGCAATATGTTGCTTGTCGGTCATAGCAGGTTTATTGTAATCTCTCTGTCTTTTTCTGTTGTGAGCGACACACATAGAAGCACATTGTCCTTTAGTAGCGTAAGGAACCTTATCCTCTTTAATTTTTTTGTTAACTCCTCTACATTTTTTATGTCTTTTTGGTATATACAAAGATTGAGGGTATGAAAAAATATCTATTATGGGAGTCTGAACCCCATTCTGCAACTGCCTTTGCTCTCCTTTTGATAGTGGTCCTGAGGCATTACTTACTACTTCTTCTTTATAATATTGTTGTGGAATATAAGGCAGTCCCATCGGATACGGTCCTGCGTCATTACCGTCCTGTCCTCCTCTCATCATAAAGTCTTGCTGATTTCTTAATTGACGAACCTGCTCTTCGTTAACCCAATGCTGATGACATTTTGTCTTCTTATAATTAGGGAACATATCGTTCATCGCCTCCCAATCAGGCATCTCTGTTGTTTTGATAGGATATCCCGGATTATGATAAATAGGTCTTGTTCTATTAAATTTTTGAAGATAAGCCTGTCGCTTTCTATTCATTTCAGAATTATGCTTACTTTCTTTGTAAGTTCCATCGACAACACATTTAGGAATATGCATCTTCGTCATACAATTTTTTAAGTTTTTTCTTTCCTGTGCTTCAAGAGCCCTTTGTTTCGCAGGGTCTGGACGATTTATTAATTCTCTTCCTATTATTTTTTCCATATTTCTTAAGTTAAAGGGGCGTGAATCCACCCTGGATTATTTTTCTCCATACATAACTGATACTGATTCTCTCTGTCAGGAGATTTCATTCCCGCTTTTAATATATGTTTACATTTAGATTTAGGTGAAAAAAACTTATTCCACGCTAAAAAACCAACTATCAACAGAACACCTCCTATCATAATTTCTTTTTCTAATTTTCCTGTTCTTTTTACAACTACGGCCATATGACTATTATCTTTAAAACCATTTTTGTTGCTTTCCAATATAATACAAAACTCCAGCACCAATCAAATACCAAGCAATCTTAGGGATACCCCCAAGTCCTGCGGTTTTTACTGGTTGAGTATCTTCTTCGTTAACACAAGAAGAATTACCTCCATAGTCTGGATTTATAATGGCTCCAGTTCTTGATGTAAGATGTCTACACTCTAAATTCGCTTGTTCGACTTGTTCTGGTGAATAACTCATATTATTTTAATATTTTCTTTAAGTAACCTTCTTTATTTAGATACCATAATGCTAATCCGCCTACTACAAGCCAAATCAACATCTTATTATCTCCCAATCCAGCAGTTTTAGTTTTAGAAACAATTATTCCAGTTTCTAATCCTTCTGGTTGAAATTCAGAAATTTCAGCCTCCATTAGATATTTTATATCTCCATTTAGTAATTCAACTTGATACCTTGGAGTTGTACTTGTGTCATCCATTCCTGTAATCGTTCCACGCACTTCTATCATACACTCCATAGGTACAGCGCCACCTTCAGGACAGGTTGACATATCCATATATACAATTTCCTGACCTATATTATAGATAGGAATTAAAGGCTCTGGTGTGGGTGTAGACCCTAATACTCCTCCATTATTTACACAAGGTATTTTTCCAGGAGTTCCTCTTCCTGTGATGTCTGTTGTGCCATCATTACAATTCCATATTTTACTCATATCTTTTTATTTTAATAGTTTTTTTAACATTCCTTTTGAATAAGCGTAATATACTCCTACTCCTATTATTGCAATCCAGGCTATCTTAGGTAATCCCATAAAACCTGCTGTTTTCTCTCCTAAAGAAGGCGTTGAATCGTCAGTAGTATCATCATCACCTAAAATTGCATAAGTGCAACTACCATCATCTGAATTTGCTTCAGGTAAATAGTTATCTGCCTCAGGGTCGGTGCATCCCATAATCATTAATCCTGGTTGAGTGTCGTCCTCAGGAGAGAGTCTTATTTGGTCGTTAGCGAGTGGTGGAGGAACATATCCTGGTCCTACTTTGTTTAAATATTTTGTCATTTTTTTATTTTTTTATTTTTTAACCATTTATAAAAGTTGCTTTTTTACAGCATTTCCAATTCCATAAACAACATAAAGGCACACTTACAATAGTTTTTAGTTTCTTTTGAGCAGAAGGAGTTTGAGGAGTTCCGTATTGTTGGATATATCTCTGCAATTTTCTTCTGTTCCTTATTTGTTTAGGAGAAGGAGTTTCTCTTCTCGGAGGCTCTGGTATTGGTCTCACAGGCCCTAAAACAGGATTAGATGTGCTTTTCACATCAGTATCGAAATCTATTACTTCTCTCTCAGAGTTAGCATTAAACCATAATGTATTCATCTTTCGTTATTTATAATTATTTCATCATTTTAATCACAACTAAGAGAGCCAACCCTCCTAAAACATACATCATAGTGTTGTCTTTTTTAAGCCCTAAAGGCGCTTCGTCTTCTTCAGTTATATCTATATCTAAATCTGTCTGGTCATTAGAACTTGTATTTAAGACGCAGTTTCCGTCGTCATTAGTAGCGTTAGGATTATAATTAGTGGCATCTACATTCATACACCCATAAACTACGGTATCGTCCAGAGGATACTGACACAAGCCGTCATCATTTGTTGCTGTTGAATCGTAATTAGTAGCATTTGAGTCCGTACATCCATAGGTTACAGCAGGAGGGAATGAACAACTTCCGTCATCTTGATTGGCGTTTGGATTAAAATTCGTTGCCATACCATTCGTACATCCAGGAACTACGGTTACATTAGGAGTGTAAGTACAACTTCCGTCATTAGTAGTTGCATTAGGGTTATAATTATTAGCGTTATTGTCAGTACACCCATAAACTGCAGGATATTGACAACTTCCGTCATTATTAGTTGCATTATTATTGTAGTTTGTCGCATTAACATCAGTACAACCATATACTACAATTTGAGGAAAAATACAACTTCCATCATCTTGGTCTGCATTAGGATTGTAATTCGTTGCTGTCTGGTCTGTACATCCTGGCGTTACCGTTGTCAAAACAGCATCACATTGTCCTGCGTTATACCAATTTGTAACCGGCGTCAAGTAAGAATTTGCTGCCTTAATGTTTCTGTTTCTAACTCTTCTTGCTCCGGCACTACCTGTACTCCAAGTATAAACATTACTTCTTCGTGCTGTTAAACAATCTTTCGCTGTTTTTAATGTAGAACAAGGAGCGGAACTTGACGGTATCGGGCAGATACTTCTTGTGGCTGTCCGAGCATCATTATATCGGTGGTTTTCGTTATGGTTTGAACTCGTAAACCAATTAATGTGATTGGAGTAATCCATATCACTATGATTGTGCGTGTAATCATCTGTAAACATAATTTCTATTTTTTATTTTATAATTTTTAATTTTTTAATTGCATAATAACCTAATAACCCAAACGCTACCCAATAATACCATTTTATAGGCTTATTGACTAACGCTCCATCGTGTTCTTCTCTTCCATCTTTAAACAAATCTGTTTTTCTTTCTTTATGTTTAAGATAAGTCATCTCTATCACTACGACATCGGACGAAAAATCTTTAACAGAAACAATTTTATTCTTATAACCAATATAAGAGATTGTTATATAATCAGCGGGAAAAACATCAATAGTAAACATTCCTTCATCATTCGAGGTCGATTTTTTATTTTTATCAATCACATTTCCTTCTTTGTCTGTAATGATAATATTCGCTCTCGGTAAAGGTTCTTTTGATATACTATCTATAATTAATCCTCTCGCTAACATATTTTTTATTTCATAAGCATATATCCAACTCCTAATACAGCAAGTCCACCTAATACATACATCATAGTGTTGTCGCCACCTGCAATAGGCATTCCATCTTCTCCTAATTTAAAGTCAACTCCTGTTAAATCACCATCGTCTCCAGGCTCGTAAATGTTTCCTGGACGAGGAAATATACAACTTCCGTCTTCGTGTGTCGCTGACGAGTTGTAGTTATTCGCATCAGGAGCCATACATCCATAAACTCTCGTGTCAGTTTGAGGATATTGACAACTATTATCATCTGTCGTTGCATTAGGGTCATAATTCGTTGCACTTGTATCTCTACATCCATATACTACGGCGTTAGGAAAAACGCAAGTTCCATCATCTTGGTCTGCATTAGGATTATAATTTGTCGCTCCCATATCTGTGCATCCTGGCGTTACCGTTGTCAAAACAGCATCACATTGAGCGGCAGTATACCATCCTTTTACAGAACCTAAGTAATGATTTGCGGCTTTAATGTTTCTATCTCTAACTCTTCTCGCTCCGGCACTTTGAGTCCCCCATCCTTTAACATTGTTTAATCGTGCTGTCAAACAATCTTTAGCCTCTTTTAATCGAGTACACGGCGCATCATTGGGCGGTATTGGACATACTTTTTTTGTTGCCACTTTGGCGTCATTATATCGGTGGTTTTCATTATGACTTGAACTCGTAAACCAATTAATGTGGTTTGCAAAGTCCATATCATTATGCGTATTGATATAATCTAAATTTTCTCCATCTATATACATAATTTCTTTTTTTTGGTTATTATTTTTTTGGTTATTATTTTTTTGCTTTATTTCTATAAGTAAACCATATCATCGCCACTACAATAGCGATAGGAACACCTATAAAAAGTGCAGATTTTGTTATTTTTTGTTTTCTTTTATATTCAAGATTCATAGCGTCTTCAGATGTAAGTGATAAACGATATGCCTCTTCTTCTAATCTTTTTTGTTCTTTTTCTTCTCTTATTCTATTACTCTTCTCTAACGCTGAGGCGTCTAACTTTTGTTGAGCAGTTTTATTAACACGAGATTGTTCGTCTCTCCATTTTTTCATTTTTTTATTATCAGACCAATTACTAATCAGAGCGGGAGTAGGAAGAAGCCAAGACAACCAGCCAGGATGATTACTATATGTATCCTCGTGATACGCTCTCATATCTACCCCTCTTGAACATTTACACCCACTTCCACAAGTCATTCCTTGAGGACACTCGCCATATCTTCTACAACATCCATCTCCTAACGGGCTTCCATCTATATTATAAAATCCTGCCATAATTTTAATTTTTTCTCTTAATCTCTTGTTGCATCTTTATATATCTTCACTCCTTTACCTATAACAAATAATATCGCTAAGGCTCCTAAACTCCATCCTAAAACACTAAAAGTTGATACACTACTACCAAGAAACCCAGGATGGTTCGAGTATTTTTCTTCTTTATTTACTTTTCTACTCATAATCTTTCATTGTTTTATCCTTTGAGTTAAGTGCTGTATCATAGAACTTTTGATGAACCTCTCCGTCAATAGCATCTGGCCACATATCTTTAAAATTAGCAAAAGGGTCTTGTTGCATCCTCCATAATTCATCTGTGTTTGGTCCAAACTTACCATCTTCAACTAAAGAAATCGCCCATCCTTCATTATTTAACCATTTCTGCATTGCTTCTACTCTTTTAACAGGTCTTCCTATATCTCCACTACCTTTTTTTAAAGGAAAATCATTATTAATATAGGTTGTCGGCTTATTCTGTTCTTCCTCTTCCTCTTCCTCTTCTTTCGTCTTTTTCTTTCCTCTGCTTGGCGGTTTTAATATAAAATACAAGCCAATAGCGGTACCTATAATCCCGATTGTTATTAGTGCTATTTTAGTTCCTTTCTTCATTTTTTGTTTTTTTTCTTATATTATTTTAATTGATGACATATTAGCCTGTGTAATAACATTTAACCGAACCTACTATCCATACATCAAAATCTAACTCTTCAGGAGCCTCTTCAAACACCAATTTAAACACAGGCATCAACAAATTATTAGCCGCCACATCCGAACCTGAAGTGGCACGACCAAGATAAAACTTATTATTACTATCTCCTGTTGCTGCCGTAGTGCCTGTTATTGCTGATTCAGGAGTTATTTGGTCGGCACTTCCACTTGTGATAGGAATACTCCATATTTCTACGGTGACGGCAGGTGTGGCGCTGGCCGCATTATCTAAAACAGAAGCGTGAAAATTCAAAGCATTTAGATTGATAGCCGCAGGTACGGAACCTAAAGTACAACTTCTCACGGTCGTAGATGTCAGTATGTTCCAACTTGCAGGGTTAGAAATACTACTATCTCTCACAAGAGCAAGATGTTTGTTGTTGTTCATCGGCTCGGGATAATAATAATTTGTAGAGTTAACACTTCCTGATGTTGAACCTAAAAACATTTGAAAAGGAAGCACAAACCCACTATTTCTCCAAGCGGTACCCGTAGTAGTGTCTGATGAAGTCAAAACCTTACCTTCAGTACCGGCTCTTGCTGTGGGCATTGTGTAAGGTGTGGCGGCTCCAATACTTAACCCAAGAGCGTTCATTTGTGCTGTATTGTTTGAACCATTCTTAAATGTCAAAGTTTGACTATTAGTGTCAGTATAGTAATTAGCGTTTAAGGTCAAATCATCATTTGCTATATTAGTATTAGTATCTCCTCCTGAACCTCCTCCTGCGTTCAGTCCAAATCCTTGTTTTAAATTACCTCCCATATTCTATTAATTTATTAATCTTTCGTTATCTAATGTTCCTTCTGCTACTCTCTTTATGTCGTCTATTTTATCATAATAAATTTGATGATATTGTTCTTTTGAAGGATAAACTCCTTGCTCAGTAATAAACACTTGAGAATCCCTCATAGAAACATTATTTTTTGACGGATAATTATGGAAATCGCCTGTATCTCTTTCCTCCACATCTACTTGAACAGGTATTTCATCTTCTTCTTCCCATCCTGGAGTAGCGGCAACCGTAATCTCATAATTAAACTCTGGTCCATTCCATTCCTCAAACTCCATATAAATCACTCCTGCCATTTCATCCATCCAAGCCTTTTTAACATCTGGATGCGATTCTATCTTGTCTATCAGTCCACTATCCATATAATTATCTTCATATATTAGACTCTTATTTTCAGATTTTCTCCTAACTTGTTTGTCTGTGAAAGGAGCGTGTAGTAGTGCTGTTGGTCCAAAACCACCTATTGGCTCAATAACAAATGCTGTGTGATTTCCGTCTGTTAATATTACTTCTGTTATTTCGTGCTGAATCCATCTATCATTATATTCATCATAGATATAAATATCATCATTCACATAAAACTCATTAGCAAAATCAGTAGTCGAAATTTTATCGAGAGTCCCTTCCTCGTCTTCCTTAGTTACCTTAAAACGATACTCTACTTCATAATCATCATCATACCAACTTTGTCCTGCATTGGCATCTTCGTCTTCACCTTCCCATCTGGCGTTATTACTGAGTAGTTGAGTTTTAAATTTTGTAGCATTTTTTTCTAACACATCAATCAATTCATCAAAAGTATCAGTTGAGCCATAAATCAGAATATCACTCTCTTTATTTGTATTGGGGTCGTAATTACTAATACTATAAGCGTATTTAGACGAGTCATCTTCATCTTCTGCAACATAAACAACATAATCACTTTCATCGCCATCTAATGTATCTACATAATAAACATATTGTCCAATCATATCTTGGGAGTAATGAACCTCCACACCTCTTTCTTTCCCCACCTTTTGCAAAGTGGATTCTAAAACATCTTCAATTTTTTGTAGTTTAGTTTTACTTAAATCTACTCTATCGTCAGTACCCTGCAATTCATCTACGGGATGTCTGTCATCTTCATCTTCATATTGATGCATACTATCACCTCTACTCAAATCATAATCCTCTATAACCAATGAAGTTATTGGAAGTGGCGTTCCTGCGATATTTCCTTTCTTTATATCATCACGAACATACTCCACATTGTCAGTAGATAACATAATTAATAATTGATACAACTCGTTCTCCAATTCTTGTGGAGATAGTTTGTCAACCATAAGTTTTGCTGTCTTTTTTGCTAATTCTGATTTTGTCATTTTATTTATTAAAAAATATACCTAATAGGATTCCTGCAATTCCTCCTATCAACATTTCATTTCCTTTCTTTACCTCTCCACCTTTTGCATAATCAGATGTTTTCTCTAATCTATTAGCACCTACATATCCTCCAAAACCCTCATAATTTCTATATTCATCTCCATATTTTAAGTCAAACCAATCCTCCCATTCGTCCTCCTCAAACTTTCTACCTTGCTCCTCTACATAATATCCCCCGTCAGGCTGGTCTTTTATTATTTTGAAAAATTCCTCGTTATATTTCTCAGGTATGTGTCCTACTGCGTCCTCTTTTCCAACCCAAAACATAACTCCCGAATTAGGGTCTCCCTCTTGATAATCAATAAACTTCCCCTCCTCATCATAACCTTTAATTATTTTTGTTTCTCCATATCCGTCTATTTTTACATAATCTCCAATATCTAATATCTCCCCACCTTTTGCATATTTTACTTCTGTATAATACCACGCATCATCACCTCTTCTTATTACTCCTTCTCTCTCTAAATGGTCTACGGCCGCCGTTTGGACTTTGACATAATTATCATAATCAT
>Ga0080013_1001054_pt1 | contig 37423 bp, 61 predicted proteins | sample ETNvirenome_6_85_FD_69236 | JGI IMG/M metagenome (GOLD analysis project Ga0080013, IMG submission 69236) | Marine viral communities from the Pacific Ocean - ETNP_6_85 (SPADES assembly) (version 2) | ecosystem: Environmental > Aquatic > Marine > Oceanic | place: Pacific Ocean | collected 2013-06-19
CCAACGGCTTCGCCCTCTAAGACCATTTCACCCGATGACATCCCCTTCTGAGAAATGAGGACCGAATGACCGCTAAATCCGTACTTCAGATCCCGAACTTTCAAGAACAGTACCTCACATCGACGATGAAGCGGTACAAGATGAAGACACCTGCCTGGATGCGAGTGCCAACAGACAGCGTGGAAGTCATCGAACTTATCAATGGTCATCCAAACGGACTGGCCCACCTTGGAGCATGGGAGAGGCTTCAGGCGTGGGCCGTCCGTAATTGGAAGACAGGAGGCTTATTCATTGTCAGACAACGACCTATGACTGTGAGTGACATCGCCGTGCATAGCGGACTACAACCGATTCACGTTCCAATACTTGAAGCTGCCATCCCACGCTTCATAGATTTAGGTTGGTTAGAGAAACGATCTTCAAACGATTTAGAAACGATCATGGAAACGATTGAGAAACGATTTGAAGAGCGCATACAGAACAGTACAGCACAGAACAGAACAATACAGTGGAGTAAAGATAGCGGCTTCACCAATATCTCTGACAGTGATATGAAGGGATGGATTGAAACTCACCCGAACCTAGACATCGGACACGAACTGAAGAAGATGGCAGATTGGCTGAAGTCAAACCCGCGTGGGTATAAGCAATACCGCCGCTTCATCACGAACTGGCTGAACCGCGCAAGGCCAAACGGACCCGCTCCCATCTCGTCAGACTCAGGTTGGCTGAAGGATCTTGGTGATGACTGACCGAATCCTGTGGTGGATAAGAGCCATTATCGTCCTCGAAATCGTCAAGTACGCATACTGCTGAGGTACAACGCTATGGGTAACTTCTTTTACGAAACCGAATGCGAATACTACTTCGATACGTTGCAGAACTTGGTGTGGCTGATCCACCACGGTTCTGTTTCTGACGCCAAAAAAGAAGCCAAGCACCTTTACACCGACTTGTTCCCAGAGGAGAAAGATGAACATGAAACTTTTATTAGGTGACTGTTTAGAGATTCTTGGGGACATAGAGGACTGTTGTATTGATTCTGTAGTTACAGATCCTCCTTATGGACTCTCGTTTATGGGGAAGGACTGGGACGGCGATGTCCCCTGTGTGAGCTACTGGATTGAATTGCTTCGGGTGCTAAAACCTGGCGGACACCTGCTTTCGTTTGGCGCACCGCGTACTTATCACCGAATGGCATGTTCGGTTGAGGACGCGGGCTTTGAAATACGCGACCAGATCATGTGGATTTATGGGTGTGGGTTTCCGAAGTCTATGAATGTTTCAAAGGCAATAGAGTCCACCATCAAGACTGGGGGGAGCAACAGTGTGAACCTTAGAAGGACAGAACAAATGGGTGGTGGTAGGAAATACAGTTTGGTTGGCCGAAACAATGGGATCTTGGGAGAGAAGCGTGTTTTTGATCGACGGGAGTGGTCCCCTAGTACCGACGAGGCTCTTGGTTGGGTTGGGTGGGGAACCGCTCTGAAGCCCGCCCATGAGCCGATTGTCGTTGCTAGAAAAAAACCCATTGGTACTGTGGCGAATAATGTCTTGGAGCATGGGACGGGTTCTATCAATATAGATGGGTGTCGGGTGAAGTGTGCTGGCGACAAGGGGCGCTGGCCCGCAAACCTAATCTTGGATGGAAGTGATGAAGTTCTGTGGGGTTTTCCAAGTGACAAGTCACGGTTTTTTTACTGTGCCAAACCAAGCAAAAAAGAACGGGGTGATGGGAACAACCACCCCACCACCAAACCCGTTTCATTGATGAGATACCTATGCAGACTTGTGACGCCAAGTGGTGGCACTGTTCTTGACCCATTCATGGGGAGCGGAACAACAGGGGTTGCCGCTTCCATTGAAGGCTTTGGTTTTTTGGGTATTGAGAAAGAACCTGATTATTTCAAAATAGCATCAGAGAGACTTTGCACATGAGACTACTCCCCGATCTTCGACCAACCAAGCTACTTCAGAGGTATGAGTTCGTTGACAACATGGTCAAGGTGCTTGCATCCGACACCGATCACCCCAATCACGAAGAAATCTGTGACCTGGCTGACCGACTTGACTTCTTCGGGTTCGGCAGCCCAATGGACTATGAACGTGCCGACCTAGTTCTGATCCGTCAGGCGGCTCAGTCGATGGCGAACGTGTGCCATGCCCTGATTGATACCTACGGTTCAAGAAGAAAAGAAGCCCCTGAGATCACGCACTCGGGCCTTTACGGTTCAAGTGATGTTATGTCACCAAGATATATCGCTGAAGCTGTGCGACTGATCTATGGCTTCGCAGGTCTGGCGATGGAGAACGAGTCCACTTCTACATTTCATCGCTTGGAATACTCAGCCCCCATTGCGATGGGAGCGGTCGGGGTGTCGCGCGAATGCTTGGGTCTGATCGCCACTATCGAAATGCAGGTAGATGCGTATGATCGGGTTGGCAAGGAACGCGAACTTGTCATGTGCTTGCATAACGGGATGCCACCTGCTTGGGCGACCATGCTTGTGGAAGACGCCCTTCAGTCTCAGAAGGACAGGGACAACGCGCCACCGCCGTTCTAGTTCTAGTGGCCTTGCGGTCTAGCGTTCTGCCGTGCGGCTTCTAGAGCCTGTTCTACGAGCTTGTCGCGGTTGTAGGTGTCACGACTCACAAAGTCACCCCTAGACTTCGCCACTGAATACAGGCGGTCCATGACTTTATCGTGGTCTGACTCCATGCGAGCAATACGGTTCCGCAAGGTTCGAGCCTCATTCTCTAGCCGTGTGACCTTGTGGCTGAACTTCCAAACGAACCCGACCAATGCGACAAGGCTAGTGGATACCAGGCCGAGTAATATCTCTGGAACCAGCTCACCCATCAGTCTTTTCTCTGTTCGTCCTTGGGACACTTACCAATGCGCGGTAGTTCGTCGGACGGGTCTAGGTTCAACAGCAGCTTCAAGGTGACGGCTAAACGTATTAGTTCGTGATCCATTGAGCGCACGCGGTCGATCAGGGATATAAGAATCGCCTGTTGCGCGTCCAGTTTGGAATTTAGGTTCCCCGTTATCCACTTGCCGCATACATACAGCCCAAACAAACACGCGACTAGGATGGCCGCAGGTATCCCGATTCGCTCGACTTGATCTATTAGTGTTGTGGCATCTTCCATTGCGCCGACACCCCCGTATCTCTCAACAGAGTCTACGGGGGCGTGCGCGGTTTTAGGTTTGTTGTCTCGTCAGTCGGTGGACACTACTCCTAGTCCCCACAATACGATTCCAATGGCGAGTCCGATTCCACAACCGATCATAAGGTCGATAATGATGGAGCCGCTCAAGGGCTGCATGAAGTCCATGATGATGGAGCCGATATTCATGCGCCACCTCCAGTAACGGGGCCAATGAACAGGAACCCGCCACCGTTCCCTTCCTCGTCGCGGCTGACCTCTATCGTTAGATCACGCCCGTCCTTGTCTCGCACGGTGAAGCAAGGGAAGGGGCATAGCGCATCTTCGTCTTCGTTGAATTCAAACTTGGTTATGACTGATCCGACAAGCTGTTGGTAGTAGTTCTGCATGTTCATGGTTTGGTTCTCTCTGAGGTTCAAGGGCTGAGGTTCAGCCGATTTGGGTGATGCCGTTGCAATCGTTGCAGCGGTAGTGGTGCTTGTGTAGGTTCGGGTGTTCGCCATCATCGTAGAACGTGGTGGTGAATGGTTCGGAATCGGGGCATGAACACCAATCAGATTCTAGGTGTGATTTCTGGGAATCGTCAGGGTCGGGTGCGGTAGCTTCCAATACCTGCGCCAATGCTTGCTGTAGGGTCGCAGGTTCCATGCCCTCGGCGCGGGCGTGTCCATCGGTGTAGCAACCGTTCGGGTCGCCACGTTGGAGCCAATCCAATAGCAATAGGCGTAGTTCTTCTTCTAGGCGGTCGCCTTTCGTCAGGTAACGGTTCGGCGGGGGTGTGCACTTGAGGCAGTAATCGTGGCCGTCAAGGCGCGTCAGCTCTTCGGCGCGGTCTATTACGGATTCACAGGTGTCGCAGTAAAGGGGCATGTTGGTTCTCCAGGCCAGGTAAGGTGTCAGGTTCAGGTTCAGCCCATGTATCCAGCATGGGTGCGGTGGGTGTCGGCATCCGACTTCGATATGAACGGTCCCCATAAAAGGCATGACCCGTCAAGGTTCCACCAATGGCTGCCATCGTTGAGCTGGATTTGGTTGATTGTTACCCATTGATCTTCGATCTGTTCTTGGACGGGTCGGTCCTGTCGGATGATCGAATCGGGCAGGTTCTCAATGACGGTATCGCCAGCTTCATCCCTGAGCGTATCCATGTGGACGGTGTAGGCCATATCGACAGGAATGGGTACGCCTTCCCCGATCATCCATTCAGCCAGTAGATGTTCGAGGGTTCCAAGATCATCAGACTCGAAGCTGTCATTCTCAATGTTCAACAGGTAGCGGCATCCATATACCGATCCTTGGGTGTCGATGATGTGGTTGCAATCGTAGATATGGTTCGGGGTCGGTGGTCCGAGATAGATCCAGCATTGCCGAATCTCACCATCGGAATCCACTAGTGGGCCATACGACTTGCGCATGTTCGGGTCGCGGTTTACTTGGATGTCGCCTGCATAGGTCATGGTGTAGCTTTCTGAGGTTCAAGGGTTCGGGGGTCAGGAGTCGGGCTGCGCGTCAATGATCGACTGGATCGGCGCGGGGACGTATCCATCGCCCATCCCCGCAATCCGTTCCACGATCCAAATGATGTGATGGTTCGGCAGTTTCTTTCGGGGATCTACGTCCCTGTTGAGTTCGGCGGTGAGCTTTGCAATGGCTTGGATGGTGTCAAGGGTGAGGGGTTTCATGGTTCGGCTTTCTGAGGTTCGGGGTTCAAGGGTTCGGGGGTCAGGATGTCCGACACCAGGTATAGTAGATCTCGTCATCCCTGAAGGTCAGCCCGCAACCATCGACCACGGCGCGGTCGGGTCGGTCGGGGTCGGTGTTGATGAACTTATCCAGCCACGCTTGGGCGGCATCGCGGTGTGGATTGTCGCTACTGAGCATTGGTGAATGCTTGGACACGATTAGCCGCCAGCGTTCTGAGGGGTCGGATCGGCCATCGGTGACGGAGATTCGGGATGGCTTATGGTCGGTCGGTCCAAGGTATCGGGTTCGGATCGCGGATCGGTTGCGTGGTTCGGGCATGGTGTGACTTTCTGAGGTTCGGGGTTCGGGGTTCAGGCATTCAGGGCAGCGAGTAGCTCATTGTCGGTCATGGCTTGAATGTCGGCGGGGATCGGGCTGAGGATGTCGGCAATCTCATTCACCTGCCCAAAGGTAAGGTGGGGAGCATGGGTGAGGATGTCGGACATAATGCGGCAAAAGATGGTGTAGGGCATTGGTTCGGCTCTTTCTGAGGGGTTCAAGGTTCGGGGTTCAGGCATTCAAATCAACAAGTACGCCCGCGTCTGTCTGTCGGCGACACTCCCCAACGACGCGGCGCGCGGCATCGAATCGCCAGTTCGAGCGGCGGTAGATGCGTAGATTCTCATAACCGATAGATTCTAGCTCGCGCATGAGCGGCGCGTATTCATCAGGGGTAGCGGGTTTGGTTTGGTCGATAACGTGGCCGTAGTCTGCCGCGCCATGCTGCCCGATATGGGAGTAGGCGGTGCAATATCGGCCTTCATAATCGGATGCGATGGTAGGAAACAGGGCGCAAATCTCGCCACTAGGCCATCGTCGGAAGATAACGGGGACGGTTTGGTGGACGTTCATCGGTTTGGCTCTCCAGGTTTGGGGTTCGAGGTTCAGTAGTGGAGGATCGAGCCAATAAGGACCGTACCATCATGGACTACAGTGTGATTTGCAAGGGCATCATCGAACAATGCCGACAGCGCGTGGCCATCGGCATCGGTCAAATCCACCACACCATCGTCGGTATCGGAAGCTTCATAATCCACCAAATCGTCATTGTCGGCAAATGCGGCCACAATGATGTCCACGTTTGAGGGGATGCCATTGCAGGGCCATGAGCGCTTGAAGGTGTCGATGGTGTCGGCATTGATTTGGATGATTTTCATCGGTTCGGCTCTCTGAGGTTTGAGGTTTGAGGTTTGAGGTTTGATGCCCCCGAAGTCTATCGTCCACATTGCGGATATGCAACAGTCTAAGGTATGAATTTGGCGGTTTGGTTCAAACCTGGCCTGGCGGTCTGGTCTGAGGTATGAGGTATGGCGCGGTATGAGGTATGAGGTATGAGGTATGAGGTATGGCGCGGTCTGGTCTGAGGTCTCCTGGCCTGGATTCTAGCGCTTGGGCAGCGCTCAGTGTTAGCGCTTAGCGCTAGCGCTAGCGCTTGGCATATATGGCCGCACCATGCCGACCATGCCGCCCATGCTGCCCATGCCGCCCATGCTGCCCATGCTGCCCATGCCCATGCTGCCCATGCTGCAAATGCTGCCCCAAATGCCCCAAATGCGCGCCCTCTATATATGTTGCAAATATGCTGCAAATATGCGCCGAATTCGTCAATGCTTCCCCTATTTCATGCCGATGATGCTAATATGCAACAGCTGCAAAGGGCAGTATTGAACCTCGAACCAAAGGAACCTCAGACCATGAACTACGCAACACCCCGACAAATGGACCGACTTTGGCAAATGATGCTTGACCTACTCGGCGCTGCTGAGCTGAATCGAGGATGGCAGTACATGGGGCCCGCATACGGCAGCGGGCATTGCTTCCGCAAGCGCGCGGGCATGCCTACCGCCAATGGCGGCACTGAATCCGCCAACGTATGGCATACCCTGCATATCTGAACCTCGAACCAAAGGAACCTCGAACAATGAACCAACATACCTACACTAGTGGAACCAACAAAGGCAACCGCCGAATCTGGATAGAAGGCAACCGCCTTGCCGCCATCGGCGCCACCAAAGGCAACACCTTTGCACGCACCATGCAGCCCGATGGAACCATGCAGCTGCATATCGGAAGCGGCCACAAAGGACATCGAATTGCAGGCAATGCCGAGCGCCCGATCATCGACCTATGCGGGCAATGGGTGACGCGCTTCATGGGCAGCGCCGATACCTTTACTGCAACATTCACCGAAGGCGCTATTCTAATCGCGCCCAATGCTTGAACCTCAAACCAAAGGAACCTCGAACAATGAACCCCGACACCTACGACATCGACGTACCCGCATGGATGGATGACGAATATTTCACCGACGGCGCAATCACTGCCGACGAGGTTGATACGCTGCGCGCCATTGTGCAGGGCGGATGCGCGTCTGGAGCGTATATGCCCGCGGTTACCTACTATCAGGCGCGCGACACCATGAACCGACACGGGGACGATGTGCTTGACTACATCCAAGATGCGCTTGGTGAGCTTCCCGCCCCCGCCGACGATGAATCATGGTCGGGCATGGCATGCCACTATCTAAGCACGGCAGTAGAACTATGGGCAGGGCTCACCATGAACCAAATTGATCCAGACTCCTGAACCCTTGATATAGGAACCTTCCCAATGGACCTCACCATAAACCTATCGACGCATGCAGCGCTTGGCCTATTCTTGGCTGTTGCCATGATGCCCGCAATGCTCGCCCTATCGTTTCACCTAATGACAAAGGATGCCGAATGATGCGATTCTATTCAGACCCTAGCCGAGAATCGGAGACTTGGAGCTTGACCGATTGCGAAGTATGGCAAGGCGATTGTGGCGGATACTTCTACGCCTTTGGCTTTATTGGCTGCCTGCATGATTCTGATCCATTCGGACCATTTGATACGGAAGCGGAAGCCATAGAAAACGCGCGCGACATCGGATAGCAGCGCCCGACATCCTGAACCCTGAGCGCCCGCGCTGCCCGTCATGGTGGCGCGGGCTGTTCATTGGTGGCGCGTATCTGCATGGGTGGATATCAGCATGGGATCAGCTGCGCACTGCATCAGTGTCCCATTGAATCGGTGAGCATATGCACCATGCATGCAAGCGATGTTGCAGTGTTGCATTGTTGCAGTTTGTCAAACTGTCGCGCTGTTGCATACTTGCGCGCTTGCATTGTCGAATTGCCAAATTCCTGGAAATTGCCAATTTGGAATTTCGCGCCACCATTGCGCCGTATCGCCATGCGCCGATGACATATCCGCGCCATGCATGCGCAGAACCTAGCATCCGCGAGACATTGCGCGCATGCAATGCGCCGAACATATGCACCATGCATGGATGCACGTTCGCTCGCCCTGTTGCATACTTTCGCGCCCTGTTGTTCGGTTGGAACACCATGCCGAACGCGGGCGCCGTGTCTGGGCGCCGTGTCTGGGCGCGGGCGCCGAACAGGGGCGGCGGCTCGTCGCGGCGGCTAGGCTCAGGGGATAGGCTAGGCTTGCCGAACGTGGGCAGCTAGTCGCGGGCGCCCCCATTGCCATTGGCCGAATGTCGCATGGCGCGAACCATTGCCATTGGCCGAATGTCCTATCGATTTTCGGTGTTCGTTAGGCTGCCCTAACAGCTCCCGAACAAACGAATTTCCAAACCTAACAGGAACCGAACATAGCGCCCCCACAAATTCTCAATCTCATTTTCATGGTGCATATGTACACCCCCCCCTAACATCTAGCGAATCGTTTTGCGCTGCATATGCAAATCCTGAAATTTTCAAAATCCAAAATGCACCCATGCACATTTGCCAAATAACTAGAGGTGTGATTAGTCTCTTGTCGAAGGAGTTTCGTATGGGAGGCAGGGCATCTCGCAACAAGGGCAAGGTTGGTGAGCGTGAAGCTGCCAAAGTTCTATCGGAGTTACTTGGGATTGAGGTACGGCGCGCGCAGCAGTTTGCGGGCGGAGTAGATTCTGCCGACATCATTGGCGTGCCAGGCTTACACGTTGAAGTGAAACGTGTTGAGAAGTTACGTCTTTACTCAGCGATAGAACAGTCTGTGAATGATGGGGGAATAAATTGTCCAATTGTCATGCACCGCACCAACAAACAGCCTTGGCTTGTTTCGTTACGGGTAAGCGATCTAGTACGTCTGTCTCGTATCATCACTGATGTATGCAATACGACCGAAGCAAGCACGAAGATTTGTGGCGGGCCTACGCAGTGATGTTTGGGATCAATAAACAATCGCCTACAGTCAGAGAGCTTGCCCACGTTCTGAGTTGGACATCTAGCAAAGTACACCGTACATTGTTGATGCTTCGTCGGGGGGGTCACGCGAAGTGGGAATACAACAAGTCGCGTACCCTTACGGTGAGGAAGCCTGAAGATGTCTGACAATGGTTGGAATGAATATCAGCAACTTGTTTTACATCGTTTGGACGAAGCCGATAAAAGGCTGCTAACAATAGACAACCGTTTGCGTATCATTGAGGGCAAGGTTGAGCGTATCGGGGAACGACTAGCAATAACGGCAGCGGTAATGGGGTTTGTTGCGGGCACAGTTCCTGCAATAATCGCTACTGTTGTTTAGGGGTACGGGGATGTTCAGATCATTGGCTTTGTTGCCGTTAGTCTTTCTTTGTGGTTGCTTGTCTTCCACAAGACTTCCGTCAGGGTCTTTCAGTCAAGGAATGGGTTTATCGCCACCGACGGGCGGGGGTCTTCACTTCGATCCCATGCTCTCTTGGATTGGCGGCCTTTCGACGCTCGCAGGGATTGTCGCACTTGTGCTGACCCGTGGCTCTATGGGGGTTCGTGCGGTAATCATTGGGATCGGTATAGTTTTATTGAATCAGGCTATCGCTAGGTATGGCGATTGGCTCTTTGTTCCGACACTTGCAGCGACAGGGGCCATCTCGGTTTCGTATGCTGTAATCACAATTCGACGCATGGTGCGTCATCGCAGGGAGAATGGCAAATGATTGTCGCTTCAATTTCATCGTTTCTTGGTAGCGTTTGGTTCGCAACCACACTTGGTCTTGTCGGCTTTGTTGCTGGCTGGTATCTCTGTAAGAAGAAGTGCGGGAGCTGCTCCTGAGGGTGTTGCGTTCCCCGAAGGGGGTGATCCATGAGTGAGAAAGATGGCAAGAACAAAGCTGACCACCTGAAGCAATTTCAGTGGAAGAAGGGGCAGAGTGGGAATCCATCAGGTAGGCCCAAGGGCATTCCGTCTTTGGAGGCTGCCTTGCGTCATCGTTTGGAGGAATCTGACGGTGGCGATTGGATGCGAGCGTTGGTAGAGGTTGCCTTCAAGAAAGCCACGAAAGGCGACCACCGTTTCTGGACTTCAATTCTTGAACGTCTAGACGGCAAAGTGGCAGATCGAATCGCGGGGGCGGACGGTGAAGGACTTACCGTGATTCTTGAGAGGGCGGGGGGCAAGGACGAATCTGATGGGGATGGTGAAACATAGTCTGCTTCCCAAACAGTTTGACTTCGTAGAAAGCCAAGCAAGGGAGCTGCTCTATAGCGGTGCTTACGCGGCAGGGAAAACAAGGGCGTTGTGCTTCCGTCTTGTGGCCCGTGCGCAAATTCCAGGTGCTAGGGAAGGCTTGTGCCGTAAGCATCTCGTCACACTCAAGGCATCGACGCTTAGAACCCTGCTTGAACCTGACGGAACTGCGCCTCCCGTATTGCCGCCAGGTTCTTATGACCACAACAAGAGCGAGAAGATCATACGCATCAAAGGTGGTGGGGAGATCGTCTACTTCGGCTTGGATGATGTACAGAAGATTGGCTCGTACAACCTGAGCGGTGTTGCTGTGGATGAGGCGGTGGAATTGACCTTGGACGATTGGCACATGCTCATTGGTCGTATTCGTTTGGATGTCGGCTTTGCCAACAGCGTTTATGCGGTCTGCAACCCAGGCCCGCCATCACATTGGCTTGCAAAGAGATTCGGGTTGGCCCTTGACTATGTGGCGAAGGATGGCTGTGAGGTCATTCACACACAGACTACGGATAACTCATTCCTGCCCCAAGACTATGTAGACAGCCTGACAACCCTGACGGGCGTTGCCTATCGACGCTTTGTTGAGGGCCAATGGTGTGCCAGCGATGGAATGGTCTTTGACCGTTGGGATAGAGGACTCCATTCGGCTGAAAGGGACCATGAGCAGCAGCGGTATATCGTTGGAGTGGACTCGGGCTACCGAAACCCCACAGCCATGCTTTTGATTGGCATTGACGCTGATGACCGATTGCACATAGAGCGTGAGTGGTACAAGACTCAGAAGCTAGAAAACGAGGTCGCATTGAAGGCTAAGGAGTGGGCTGAGAAATTTGACCCTGAAGTGTTCGTTGTTGACCCGTCAGCCGTATCGCTTATTGAAGCAATGAAAGCCGAAGGTCTATATGTGCAAGCCGCTAAGAATGCGGTGTTTGATGGTATTCAGGCAGTGCAACAACGACTCCGTAGTGAGGAGGGCGTTGGCCCACTTATGACTGTTGACCCACGGTGCGAAAACACCATGAGAGAGTTTGAGTCTTACGAGTGGATGAGTAGCCAAGGGGGTCAGGTTGACAAGCCCCGCAAGGAAAACGATCATGCGATGGATGCGCTTCGATACGGTGTTGTACACTGTGACGGCTTTGGGCGTTCTGCGGTGACTTTGCAGGTCTTCGACAGTAAGGGCGGGGACTTTATGAAGGAACTAGATTTGGCTTTTGACGGTGAGGATTGAGACTGATGGCATGGCTTGACTTCATGCGGCGTAAAGAAGTAAGCAGCGAACAGTTGGGGGACTACTTCGCAACAAGTGTGAAGGCTCCAAACTCCACTGTTATTGGCCGTCGCCCAACGATGAGCGAACTTGCAGCCCGATACGGTATGCTTGTCCATCGTTGCGTTCAGATCAATGCAAATACAGCGGCAAGTATTACACCACGCCTTTTTGCATTGGGAGATACGCAAACGCTGACGAAGGCTCGGGGTCTAAACCCTAAACCACTGAGCCAAAAGACTAAGGACTTTATGAGGGGGCAGATGTCCGTTCAGCCTTCGTCGAGCGTAATGAGGAAGCTGCAAGGCAACCTCAATGACATCGTTGAGATTGAGAACCATCCGTTTCTCGATCTGATAGAAGATGTGAACGACCAAATGGAAGGCGTTGCTTTCCGTGAGGGCTTTTACTCCGACCTTCAAATCTTTGGCCGCAACTTCACACTACTTGTCCGTGACGGCAGTAAACAACCCACAAGCATGTGGAGGCTACTGCCGCAGATGATGAAGATTGTTCCAGGCAAGGATGAGTTCATCAGTCACTACGAATACGGCAGTGGTACTGAAATGGCAAGGTATGAGCCTGAAGATATCTTCTGGGTTCACCAATACGACCCATCAGATCCCTACGGTGGTGTTGGCCCGCTAGAGGCTTGGATTCAAACCATTGACTCTCAGTTCGGCAATGCTGCCTTTATTGAGAATATGTATCGCCGTGGTGGTTCTCCTGATTATGTCCTTATGGCTAAGGGCGGTATGAGTGAGGCACAGAAGCGTTCGTTCCGTGGTGAGTTCAGGCGTCTATTTGGTCGGATGGTCAATCGACAGGACACGGTTGCAATTCTTTCGGGGGAAGCAGAATTGAAGCCGTTGCAACGCTCACCGAAAGAGCTGCAAACAGTCGAACAAGAACAGTTCACCGTTGACGCTCTATCAATGGCGTTTGGCGTTCCAAAGTCATTGTTGACCACAGATGATGTCAACCTTGCCAACGCACGCGAAGGCAGCGTAACCCACGCCCTTACAACCATTCTTCCGATGTTGCGGCGGTTCGAGGATGCGGTCAACCAACGGCTTCTGCCGATGTGGTCAGATCGACTGTTCCTCATGCACGACAACCCTGTTCGTGAGGATCGAGACATCCGAATTAGAGAGCGGCCCAGCCAATTGCGAGCGGGCTATACGGTCAACGAAATTCGATTGGCTGACGATATGGAACCATTGGATGACGCAAGGGCCAACGAGCCTCTTGTCGGTACTGACCTTATCCCACTGTCAATGGTTTCGACGGATGCTCCTGATGAGCTGGATGTTGTGTTTGATGATGACCAAGAAGAATCACCTATCGAGGCCCCCGACCCTGTTGAGGAAGTAGAAGAATGAACTACGACCACAAGCAGGCTGTATCAGAGGCATTGTCTACTGTTCCCGACAGGTTCATCTACATTCGTCTAAAGCGGGGCGGAGACACCTTGGTACACTGCAAAGTGCGAAGGTACGGGGGTGATTCAAAAGAAAGCGGAGAGAAGTTGCTTCACCAGCAATTTGGTGCGCATGCGGTAATTCGTTGGACGGCGGAAGATCACGCCGATGTTGAGGTATGACGATGGATCAAGAAGTAATTTCAAAGACTGTTCCACCAGTTCAAGACCTTCCCATTGTCGATGGCGATTGGGACGGCAGTGCCGCTCGCGGTCGCTTGCGTGACTGGGCAACTTCGGGTGAAGAAACTGACTTCTCCAAGTACGCCTACGGCTTTGGTTACTACGACGAAGAAGACGAGGACACCTTTGGCGCATACAAGCTGCCTCACCACGATGTAGAAGACGGCAAACTTGTTACTTCTCGTCGTGGGGTCTTTGCAGCAATGGCAGCACTATTAGGTGCAAGGGGCGGGGTAGATATGCCTAACGATCAACGTAGAGCCGTGTATAACCATTTGGCGGACCATTACGAACAAATGGATGAAGAACCGCCTTCTTATCGTGAGGCGGGGGAATCAGAAGTGAAGTTGCTCAAGTCGTATCGGAACACGGTTGACATGAAGGCGGATGAGCCTCGCACTGTTGTTGCAAAGATTAGCACGACAACTGTTGACCGTGATGGCGATGTGGTTCTGCCAAGCGGATTGAAGTTGCAGGACTACCGTAAGAATCCTGTTGTTCTTCTCAACCATGACAACGGAAGCCTTCCTATTGGCCGTGCCGTGTCAGTTCAGCGTGGTAGTGACTATGTGGTCGCAAAGATTCAGTTCGCAGAGCGGCCCGCCGAACACCCGATTACTGCTGAGTGGGTTCCCGATACGATCTTGAGTCTGTTCAAACAAAAGGTCTTGCGTGCATTCTCTGTCGGCTTTATGCCTTTGGACATGAGGGATGCAACCGACAAGGATCAAAAGCGTTATGGCGAAGATGCTCGTCGCGTCATTACAAGTTGGAATCTAATGGAGTTCAGCGTTGTCCCAGTTCCCGCGAACCAGGATGCGTTGGCTCTTGAAGTATCAAAATCGTCGGGGTTTCTAAAGGAGGCTTGGAGCCTTCCTGCGAACAGTCCAAGGCTGATCGTTCCCCGCCGTGTTTTTTGTGTTAGTGACTCTGGAACAAAGCAAAGTCGTGAGGTCGCCATTGTCGCGGACCTGCCTCAAGCGAAAAAACTCGGTCGCGCAAATGCTGTTTCAAGCAAAGGGAAAGAAAGATGACTTGGGAAACACTTATCAAGCATCTCGCATCCGAAGGTTTTGAGGGAGAGGCTACGCTCGAAGAGGTGCAGAAGCACCTTGGCGACACAGGTCTTGATTCCGAAATGATCTCGGATGCCGAGGGCAACGAAGTTGCCATCAAATCGTTGTGGGAAACGCGCAAGCGATCCCGCATGGACATCGGTGCAACTCAGTTGGCCGAAGAGAATGCAGACCTTCGTGAGCAACTTGCTCAGAAGAACGTCGAAGACGAATTGGTTGGTCGTAAGACTGCTGTAATCACGAATGTTCGTGATCTCAGTCAGGACAACCCGACTCAAGGCTTCAAGCGATTGGGAGAGTTCTTCCAGTCCGTGAAGTCCGCTTCTGTACCTGGCGGTGTCAAGGACGCTCGCTTGGACAAGGCTGCACTTTCCTCATACGCCAACGAAGGCGTTGGTGCCGATGGTGGCTACTTGGTTCCCACCGAGTACGCCGACAAGATTTACGCGAACGTGTGGGCCGACGATGGCCTTCTCGCTCAGACAGATCAGTTGACCATCTCTCGTAACTCAATGACCTTTGTTACAGACGAAAACACCCCTTGGGGTTCTTCGGGTGTGCAGACGTATTGGGTCGAAGAGGCTTCTGCCATCACGCAGAGCAAGCCAGCACTCAAGTATGACACATTGCGACTTTCCAAGATCGCTGCATTGTGCCCTGCGACCGATGAGTTGTTGTCAGATGCAAATGCTGCTGAATCACTGCTTGCAGATCGTGCGGGTGATGCGATTCGATACGCCGTTGAGGATGCGATTCTTCACGGCACAGGGGCAGGTCAACCACTTGGCATTTTGAATGCTGGTTCGCTTGTCACTGTCGCAAAGGAAGGATCTCAGGCTGCTGACACGATTGCTGCTGAGAACATCCTCAAGATGTATGCACGCATGATGCACCGTCCCAACGGCAACGCTGTTTGGATTACTAATGCAGATTGCCTTCCACAATTGTTCACGATGAGTCTGAACAACAACCCGCTCTACCTGCCAAACATGCAGATGGCCGATTCGCCATACGGAACCCTTATGGGCCGTCCGCTTATCATCAGTCAGCACGCAAATACACTTGGCGACTTGGGCGACATCTTCTTTGCAGACCTCAGTCAGTATGTCACAGTCGTTAAGGCTGGCGGCGTAGAGGCTGCTCGATCCATGCACCTGTGGTTCGATCAGGCAACTGAGGCGTTCCGATTCAGCATGCGCATCGCGGGTCAGCCGTGGATGGGTTCTGCTGTGACTTCAGACAATAGTGCCGATACGGTTTCACCGTTCGTAACTCTGGCAGTACGGGCCTGATAAGGCCGAAAGGAGTATCCGATGGGTACTATCAACTCACTTGGTTCAGAACGGGCGGCTGTTGCAGCCGTCATTGATCCTGATGCCAACACGGCAGCGGCGTATACTTCAACCTACGTCAGCATGTCCACATTCAATCAGGTCGTGGCAGTCGTTCAGACTGGCACGCTTGGTTCTTCGGCTACGGTTGACTTCAAACTCGTACAGGCGACTGATTCGTCTGGCACAAGTTCAAAGGACATCAGCGGCAAGGCGATTACGCAGTTGGTCAAAGCGTCAAATGACGATGACCAAGCGGTTATCAACTGTCGTGCAGAAGAACTCGATGTCGATAACGGCTTCGATTACGTTGCGATGACGATGACTGTGGGAACGGCCACAAGTGATACCTCGGCAATCATGCTCGGCATGACGCCTAGGTACGCACCTGCGTCCGACAACGATGTGTCAAGCGTTCAGGAAATCATTTCCTGATTTGATTCGCGGTTTCGCGGGGGCGTGTTGGGGGGCTGGATTCGTCTGGCCTCCCACACTCCCCGCATAAGGTTGGAACATGGCACTTACAGCAGCACAACTCTCTGACCTCGTTACAAAGACAAAGGTGTACTTGCGCAAGTCGGACGATGATGCGTCGTTGTTGCAAGAGGGCTTCACCGTCTATCACAACGAGAGCGGAAGTGCGACAGCGGCCACCTTTGGCATCTCTGGCACGACGATCACAATGATCGTTACTGGAGGAGCGAATGCAGGAACACACACAATCGACTTGACGGCAGCGGCATACGACACAATGTCCGAAGTTGTAGACCGAATCAATGACTTCTCGAAGGGCTTCGTGGCAGACCTTATTGGCGACGGTGATGCTGCAAGCAGTACGCTGCGACCGATTGCCACCGTATCTGTGTTTGGCATTTCAACCATGCTGACTGCCAGATACACAGACAACGCGGCTATAGAGTTGATTGTCCAGCAGTGCTTCGATGCAATCGAGTCTGCTTGCGGTAGGTCATTCTTTAGTGCCGACTATGACGAGAGGGTATTTACGGCTAACAGTCGAACCCTCATCCTTGAGCAGCCTGATGTCCAACGTGTGACATACCTCGCTCTTGAGACTTACGACGGTATGCGTATCAGTTACGACGGTTCAGCTCAGAGAGCGAGCGTCGAGGTAACAGACACCATGTTGCGCCTTGTGGCTCGCACGGGAGGTACGGACACCGATACGACATACACATTCTCTAGTGTAGACTTCGACACCATTGGTGAGTTGGCGACGGCTATTGATGCCCTGTCAGATTGGTCTGCAACCCTGCTCAACGATGGGCCAAGCAAATTCCTGATCCGACGGCCTGCGGTAGCGGCCAAGACCGTCACGGGAACACAGAACATTACGGTCGAGTCCTGGCAGCAAACCGACAGCGACTACGACCTTGATTACGAAGCAGGCAAGGTGGCCTTGTCTTTTGATCCTCCATATGGCATTGCACGCATTGTCTACACGGCAGGTTTTGACTCCTTACCTTCTGCTGTAGAACGTGAGTTGCTGCGAATGGTGAAGGGCCAGTACGAATCCCTGAGCCGCGATTCCGCCGCCAAGAGCATGAAACTTGGTGACTACGCAATCTCCACCGACCCTGCTTCAGTGATGTACGTCTTAGACGCGGAGGCTGTGGCTTCTAGGCTGCCTAGATACAAGAGGGTTCTTCCATGAGTGTTGAAACCCTGTTCATTTCTAAGGCGAAGCTGGAAACGCGGACGCAGACTCTTGACGCATTTGGCGGCATCAAGGAGTCGTTTGCGACGGCACAATCCTTTGCCTGTCGGATTCAACCGACAAGTGCAGAGGAGCAGAACCTTTACAACCGCGAAGGTATGGTGGTCGAGGCGAAGGCTTATGTCTCCCACCGCCTGAACCCCAATGTGACAGACAGGGTGATCTTCGGTTCTCGGACGTTCTTGATTCGTGGGGTCTTGAACCCTGACGAGGCTGATCTCTACAAGGTCTTGTATCTGGAGGAGCAGTCCTAATGCCTGCGCCAATAGCAGCGGCTGCGGGCATGGCGGCGCGAGTTCTTACTGGCGGCGGTCGCGCCCTTATGGGCGGCGGTCGTGCTGTTGCAGCGGGCGGTGGAAGATCGGCCACTCTTAGAAGCAATCTCCGTAGCAAGATTGGTGAAATTTCTCGGCAAACAACTGCCGACCTCAAGTCAAAGGTTTCTCTTGATGTTGTTCTGTTTATCGACCCTAGATTCGTAAAGAACCTTGAGGATTCGGTAAAGAAAAGCATGGACCGATCTGGCACGTTATGGGCTAGAGGCATGAGGCGTGACATGGGTGCTTCGGGAACCGATGGCAGGATATCAAAGCCAGGCAGAGCGCCCGCCATTCAATCAACTGCTTTGGTTATGAGTATCGGCCACAAGCACGACAAGCCTAATAGTGGTCGCACGAAGTTCACGATGTACGTTGGTTCGGTTGGTCGGCAAACACTGAGGCGTGTCCCCAAAGAAAGACTTACTGAAGAACAGAAACGGGCAAAACTGAGAGAGAAAAGTCCGCCTTCGATGAAGGGGCGTGTCAAAACTTTGGCGCAGCAACTATCTAGTATTAGATCAAAGCGGCTGAAGGGTCTAAAGGGTCTTCCAGGCGGCGGCGCGAAAGCAGCAAGACGCGCTCTGCCCCATCAGTACGGCTACTGGCTGGAATATGGCAAGAATAAGATTCCCCCTAGCGGTGTACGTTTCAATGTTCCGTTCGAAGCACGCCCTTGGGCTGGGCCAGGATCGTCAACTCATGGCTTGTGGGTTGAGGGCAGGTATTTCCTCCAAGACTTTAGAGAGGGTATGCAGAAGCACCTCGGAAGGTATTTGCGCTAGTCATGGCAGTCTCACTTGTTCCTGTGATCGAAGCTCTCTACTCGTACCTGACCGACGATAGCACGTTCAATACTGCCATCGGTGGTTCATCTAGTTCTGCTGGCAAGTTGTATTACAGCACGGTCCCCAAGGACACGGATTTTCCGTTTGTCACCTACGAGATCCTAGACAACAGGGATGAGTTGCCAACCATGTCGCAAGCCTCATACTCCATGAGTGTCGGGTTTCTTATCTTTGAATCAAAGGCTGCTGGGCCAAGAGCGTGCTTGGACATCAACGACAAGTTGAACGCACGGCTCAATCGCCAAACATTTTCTATCACGGATCATACAATGCTCGCGGCCACGCTTGAGGTAGAGCGCGGCCCTGAAGACATTGATGATGCTTTCTTTCAGCGAGTGGACTACCTCATTCGGGGCTTTGCCTCATAGGAAGGGGGCTGCACATGGCAGTCATCTCAGGTATCGGAGGTAGCGTGACCTTCTCGTCAGGCTACGTTACAGCAGTTCGCAGTTGGTCAATCAGCATCACAGCAGAGGCTATTGAAACCACAGACATGGCCCCCACGGGCGGTTACAGAACTCGCATCGGCGGTCTAAAGTCATGGTCAGGCACATACAGTGCTTTCATTGATGGAGCAGCGTTTGCTTCGATTGACGATCAGTTGGGCGGAAACCCGTCTGCTGCCACTTTTGCGTTGGTCAGTGGTTCGGACGATCCCAACATCCAAGGGGCTATCCTCATTACGGACATTTCAGTAACAGCCAATACCGATAGTGCGGTTGAGGTTGAGTTCACGTTTGAGGGTTCCGCTGCGCCGACATTGGCAAACACCTGATCTAAGGAGTAGATAGTCGTGACTGAAACAAAGTCCACCGAATCCACTCCAAAAGCGGTGAGCAGCCCCCGTGTCCCGAAGGCCCAGCCTTCGGTGACGCGGGAGGCTCGCTACCACTACCACCAAAATCGTGATGCCAACACTTTCGTTGTTCGCAAGAACATTGATGTCAACGGCAAGTCGGTGGAGATTGGATTGGATAAAAACGAGTTCAAAACTAGAGATGCAATGGACAAGGCCGTTCGGGCATGGCTCACTGCAAGCTCCCATTCATTTGACGAAGTTGCTTGCACAAAGCACTGCAACTAAAGAAAGGACACTCCCCCGTGTCAACCATTTCGCAAGCGATTCCAAAACCCCTCCAACACAAGTTGCCTGGAGGGACTTCCCTAAAGTTCCGTCGAATCGGCCTGGATATTTGGTCGGAGTTCTGCACACACATCATGGAGAAGCGGACTTCGCAAATCCATGAGATGAAGTTGGGCGACGATTCCAAGACGAGTCTTATCAAAGACCTTGTAGGAACCAGCATTGGCATGGATGACATGCTCGAACAGGCTTCAACCATTGATGGGATGTCTTGGATTGTCGCCCGCTGCTGTTTAGAAAAGGTTGAGGATTCAGAACTCTTGCAGGTCATCCCATTGGCGGAAGTTCCTGACCTGTTCCAGAAACTTGCTGACCTTGAAAACCTCACAGACGATGAGGCGGTTGATGGAGAAAAGTCGGGAAACTCCGAAGTGACAGAGAGCAAGACTGGTGCGTAATTTTGGGATCTCTCTGTCACGGTATTGGGATGACTTATGCTGAAGCGTGCCAACTCACGTTGGGCCAAGTTGTCCGTTTCACGCGGATCATCCCTGAGTTGATGCCGTTCATCAGCCCGTTCGCAGAAGCCCCCGAAAAAGCACTAAAGGGCGAAGACGCAGTGAAAGCACTGACACTAATGGGTCTGGAGAAGAAGAATGGCTGAACCCATTGGAGAAGCATATGTAGTCGTTACGGCTGACATTGAGGATGTCAAGAGGAAGCTCGGCGTCATCAAGAACATGTTTTCCAAGCTCAAGACCGCTGGCGGCGGCGGTGGTGGCTTTGGTGGTCTGCTCTCTACCCTTAGCAAGTTGGGCAACATTCTTACGGCGTTGGCAACGTCGTTTCTGGCAATAACCAAGGTTATCAGTTTCTTCTTCAAAATCCTGAAGGGGCTGGTGAAGTTTGTTACCAGCGTGGTAGTTGGGGCGTTCAAACTCCTTGCCAGTATTCTTTCAGGGGTTCTAAAGACTGCGCTTGGTGTTGTCACGGGTGCTGTAAGGCTTCTCATAAGGGCCGTTCAGGAACTTTACTCACAGATACGCCGTGCCATTGACACATTCATGGTGTTTGAAAACGCCATGCTTACGGTCAAGGCAATTTCGGGTGCTACGGGTGTAACTTTTGCCAAACTGACGGCAAAGGCCCGTGAGTTGGGTCGGTCAACAGAATTCACAGCGTCCCAGGCTGCTGAAGCAATGACCAACTTCTCGCGTGCGGGCTTCACTGCCCAGCAGACTCTTGACGCTATTGGTGGCACGTTGGACTTCGCCACCGCCGCTGCAACCTCGATGCACCAGGCAACTGAAATTGTGACGGGCGTTCTTGGTTCATTGAATCTTGAGGCAACCAAAACGGCACACTCAATGGATGTTCTTATTGTTGCATCCAACAACGCTCGTACAACGGCAGTTGAACTTGGCGAAGCGTTTGGTCGCGTGGGTGCAATCGGCGCATTCATGGGAACTGACATCACCAACTTGTCAGCCTCCCTCATGTCTTTGGCTGAGTCTTCAATGCGTGGCCTTGAGGGTGGTATGCAGCTCCGCATGATGCTGCGTCGGTTTACCGACCCCAAGGTGGTTGAAAACTTCAAGAAACTCAATGTCCACTTGTTTACAACGCAAGGCAACCTTCGCAAGTCGCATGAGATCGTCAAAGACTTTGAGGATGCGACGAGGGGTTGGAACAAGCAACAGAAAACAGCCGTCGTTCTGCAAACACTGACGGCCCGTTCTTCTTATCCGTTCTTGGCTCTCTTGCAGCAGGGTTCGGAGGCGATCAAGAAGAATTGGGAGATGCTCCAGAACGTCAACGGAGCGACCAAGAAGTTTGCGGGAACCATTCGCTCGTCACTCGTCAAGCAACTGATTATTGTCAAGTCAGCGTGGCAGGATCTTCAGATTACTGTTGCTCAAATGTTTGCGCCAACAATCGTTCAAGGCGCAAAAGTGCTGACGGCATTCTTGAACGACGTAGAACGAATTTTCAATAAGCTCAAGCCTGTATTCCAACTGTTCATGGGTACTGGGTCGCAAAGAGCGGCTCAGGCACTCAAAAGAATCGGCAAGGATTTGATCCAATTCCTCAATGATGCTGAACAGTACGTTTTGAGAATTTGGGAAAAGATCAAGCAGATAGCAACTTGGATTGCGAGCATTGTTGCGGCAGGCGCACAAGTCGTTGGTGGTTTCTTTGGTTCGGGTGCTGGTGCAACAGCTCCACAAGCTCAGTCCAACGTGTTCCACCAAGTCGCGGTCGCTCTTATTCATGCTTTTACAAACCTAGAAACACTCTTACATCGCTTACTAATCTTCTTGAATGAGATGATGATTGCCATTCGTGATGTAGTGATTGTTGATCTTCCCACCATCATTGGAAACCTTATCCATGTTCTTGTCGGCGCAATTACCGCTGGCATCAGTTTCGGTGCGGTAACAGGGCCGCTCACTACAGCCACAACTGCGCTTCAAGCGACCCTAGGAAGAATGGGTGGAAGGTTCTGGTCTTCAAACCCAGCCCTTTCCACAATGACATCTCGTAACGCGGCCCAGCAGGCGGCTTTCACTGCCGCTCAGGCTGCGGGTCAGCCATTTACTATCGGGCAGAATGTGGGTAAGCAGGCAGGCACATCCCACGGGCGACAATTCCGACCAAAGACCACCGTTGGGAAGAATCTGAATTGGATGCAGAAGATAATCGCCAGAGTCGCTCTGTCTAGGGCAGGCCCAGGTGCTTACCAACGGTTCATTTCAACGACTACTCCAAACAAGATGTTCCCCGCAGTGGGCGGCGGTCTATTGGGTGGTATGCAGATCGGTGGTGGGCCGTCTGCTGCAACTCGGGTGGGTTCCTACCAAACAGCAATGACTCCGCAGGCACAGATGCCAAGTTGGCTTCAGCCCGTCATGCAGATGATAAGTCCAGGCATTGGAACCACACTTGGAAACCTATTTGGTAACTGGTTCCCACAACTTATTGCTGCGGTAAACAACATAGCGGACCCACCAAGGCTGATGTCTATTCCCGCTTTTGACACGCCCCTGATAAATAGGATGGCGAATGCGGCTGCGAAAGCACAGGCAGCACTGACTCCAGCGGAAATCTATCGCCTACATCGTGGCACATTGAGTCCAAATTGGGGCGGTGGTGCAAGTCGTTCGGAAGCTCGGGCTGCCGCCGATGTCCAAAGACGCAAACAAGAAAACGTCAGGCGTGCGGGTATGGCTCTTCGCTTGTCCACAAGAGTTTCAGTTCAAGACAGGGCTAAAAAGCGGGGTCTTAGTCCAGAGGAGTTCGTTCTTGCTAATCGTCCAGACTTGCGACCCATATCAGAAGAAACCAAGATCCGCACTAGGGCCATTGGTGAGGCCCCGAGACCACTGAAGGACCGAATTGCAGAGGCAAAGGAAAAGCGTTCTAAAGAACGCGAAGCCCTGAAGCAAAAAACCTTTGCGGACAGGGCTGCTAGGTTGGGCCTGAGTCCAGAGGAGTTGCGGTCACGGCTTGATGCTGTGGGTGGACGCGGTGGCGGCGCACCACAAACGACTGGCGCAACCATTGGTATGAGTGGTACAGTTCAGACCGTCTTTGGAGCCATGAAGGTCGGAGTGACCGAAGAAGTCAAACGTCTTGATGAACTTGTCAGGCTCAGTAAACTGCTCGTAGATAACACACAAACACAGGCACTCGTCCCATGAGCATTCAGTTAGTAGAAATCCTTGAATCCCGCAGGCTTGTTGATGCGTGCAACTCAAAAAGTGCCTCGCGGCGGTTCATGGTCTATGACAATGACGGCGATGCGGATGTAAGTGACTTTGATGCTTGGCGGCACGCTGAATCAAACGATTTGGCGATTGGTGATGCGTACCCAGGCTACTCACCATTCAAACTGCAAGAGCTTGAGATTGCCGCTTCTACAGAACGTGCTAAAACGTGGTTGCTAACGGCAAGTTATGCGGTGGGTTCTCCATGTGAAAGCACCGTAACCCTTGGCCCGATCTCTCAACAGGTCACGGCCCGAACAGAGATGCGTGATGTGTGGAGGTTCAACCCGAACCCTAACGCGACTCCACAGGGCGGTGTCGGTGGGACGGCGGCAAGAGGCGTAGACATTGGTGGCAATAGTGCGGGGCCAGCAGGGTTGCCAGTCTCCTACCTTCTCCCCCTGTTAGACCTAACCATAAATGAAAATACAACGACCGTTCCCAATCACTCCAAATTGGCATCCATCATCGGAACGCGGAACTCTGTAAATTTTGGTGGGGCGGCTCCTGGCACGGTGGTTTATCGCGGAACGAACAGCAACTACAACGCTGTAAGTGGCCTGTACCAAGTCTCCCATATGTTTACTGCCGACTTTCACTTTAGGCATCAAACACAACTTGCGGAAGGCGATGACTCGACAGGTGGTGTGTTGATGGCTAGTAGCGATTTAGCAAACGCTGGCGATGGCCCTGAAGATCCAGGCTACGGTATGACACTAAAAGGAAGTGCCAGCACAGTAGTTTGGGTGCAGCCATTCCCCCGCTTTTACAACCACAACGACATACCCGTCTACTACCCCTTCTGACACATGCCTGACTATCCCCTAATCTCAAAGGGTCTTGGGGTTCTCACTCCCGATCTGTGGCGGCGGTTGATGGTAAACCTCCGCGACGGAGAGGTGGGTTGGCACGATCTTGCAGGCAAGGTACGAGACAGAGGGAGAGGCTTGCAGCCCATTGGCACAAGCACTCCATCCAACCTCATTCGTATCCATAACGGCGGCACTCAGACAATCAATAGGTTTGAAGCCTGTTATGTGGACGATAAGGGCAAAAACACATTCGGTGAAAGTATCAGTGGCTTGTCGGCTCAGAACTACGGCACGATTTACGAGGCCGCGTTTGGCACTCCAGCCATCTTCCATGTCAAGGGGTTTGCTGATGCAGCAAAATACCCCACCTACGGTGAGATGCGTGATTGGTTTGTTGCAGCTCAATCCATTGCTGCGGGCGAATCTGGATGGGCTTATATGTCAGGTGTCCACTTCGCGTTAGTTTGGGACTACTACGGTCTTTCTAAAGTCAATGCGGTAGGTACGAACTTTAGGTCTAAGAGTTGGTTGTACGCCGACCTTCCAGAAAAGAATGCGTGGACAGCAGGCTCGGGTTACTCGACAGAACCAATAACAGGTAATGGGTCAATTCATTGGTGCATTGACGAAACAGGTGCGGGTGATGGTGAAACCACACAAGAGGGAACCTACGACATCTACACACCACTGATGCTTCGGCCAAACGGTCGGGCGCGTGTTCTTTGGGTCGATATGACAACATCGTTCTCTGCGGGAGACTGCCAGCAGACGGGCGATTGGAATGTAGATAATGCGACAGACTCAGGCATGGCGCGGGTCCGTCTTGCGTTGATTGAGCGTTGCGGCTGGAGCGAAGCCACACTGCCCTGCAACATCCCATCTGGCACGAAGACATCAGGGAAAGAGTTCCAATACGACTACGAATGGACGGGACTGAACGGTAGCGGTCTGTCTTCGACTGTATTGAGTTACCACGAAACCAATACTACGGCGACCAATTTGGCAGAGCTTGACAACTGCGGTGACTCAAGTAGCCTGGAGGATTGCACGGGTTGCTACGCAAGTAGTGATCTGTGTGACAGGGTGGCTGGACACCCCATTCCGAAACTCAACCAATGCCTTGGCTTTTGTAATTGGGAGATGTCACCTATCGGTGGGTGGTATTACAGAGATCACGAAGGCAACAAGGTTCCCTGTACCAGTTCGCCTACGGGGCAATCTGTAAACGTCACCGTTGGCCTAGATGCAAACGGTGGCTTGTACCCACATTTCCACATGCAAAACGCGATTGTGACCAAGTGCTAATGGGACACCTACCCGATCAATGTTGTTGCGGTTCTGGTTGCAATGGTTGGTGGTACGACGGCCTGCCCTCAAACGGTTTTGAAGGCAACGAAATTGACGGATCTACGAAAGATGATTGCAACAGGTGGGATGATTGCGATGGTGATGGGAATTTCAATGACCCCGTGGACTGTGCGTGCAAGCTCATCGACGGGGAACCTAATCTTTGCTGTGGACCCGCAGTTCCAGCCAAAATAACAATCAACTCAAGTGTCTTGTGGGACTTCGGCTGGTATCGGGATGCACTAAACCTAACGTGTCAGGCCGATCCGTCTATTGTTGACCCTCCATCTGCCTCCTACAGTTGCTCAGGCCGTAACTTCACGGTATGGGAGCCAGATACTTCGTGGGAGTGGATTACTGGCGGCTCAATCTCAAATCTGGAACTTGAGTTGTCGCCATTCTCTGACCCACAAGACGGCGAAATGGCACAAGGATGTTGCGCAAAGTATTACTACGGCTCAGTGGCGGTTGACGGCCCAAATGCTCCAGGTGTTGCCGACAACCCTTGGGGGTTTAGTCTGCCGCCAGAGGCCGACTGTGGGCCACAATACGTCTACGAAGCTCCGCCCAAACTCCGTGCGTATGCCCGTCTGGTAATGCAGTTCAGGGGTGAGGGTCCAAACGGTGTTATACCGACAGTTCACCCACGAATGACATTGCTTACCGTACTCGACATCTACATTGGGCTTGATGGACACGGTGAAGGCTGGAGTGATTTTGGGAAACTTTCTGAGAGTGAATACACTCACCCTGTAAACCTATACAACTTCACTTCTGTTTATGTCGATGGATGTAATTGCAATGGGTGGGGATATATCGAACCCCCTGCTGAAGTTGACGGTCAAGATGTCGTACATATCCTCGACACGGTGGATTGGAGCAACAACGTCAAGGTGACTTCTGGATCTCAGGGTTATTGGCACTACGCACACGAACATGCCGACCCCGACAACACATACACAGTGGAGTATGGAAGGGCTTATGAAGGTGGCGGAACCAACGTCTGTAGCTGTGGGCCTGCTGGCAGAGATCCCAACTGCTGCCCCGAAGAACCCACCTATACGCTGTCTTCCTACTCTGGATGTGAATCGCTAGTACTTACTGGATGTACTGGCGGCTGTTCGTTCCCACAACCTTGGACGCTAAACGCGGGGTACAGAGATGGAAATTGGTCATGCGCATCCAACGGAACAAAGGTATGGACAACAGCAGAAAGAGCAGACTTCTACTATGTGGGCCAGCTAAGCACATTTCAAAATCAGCCGATTGCTGCTAATGACGATACATCTTTCAACAGCGTTGCCATCGGGTGCGTTGACCCGTGTGGCTCATATGGCGATACAGGGCAAACTCACATTGTTAGGGGTGGTTTTCGGGGAGGCATCGCGCCTGCGCAGGTGTTCCCTAACTGCGGTCTTCGTAATTTTCAGATCACATATCCTGGCTATCCTGGCGTAGAAAGTCCTACCACATGAGACACGTTGATTGTCGGCATTTCAAAGAGGAGCGAGACTACTGCGTGGCGTTGCGTGTCCTTGCTCCCCGTGAGGTTTGTCAGGGGTGTAAGCACTATGAGTCGAACGGCAAGGGCCTAGGCGACTACGTTGAGAAGGCGATTGGGGTTGCTACACTAGGTCAAGCCAAGCGGGTGATGAAGAAGATAAAGCCTGGCGGCTGCGGTTGTGCCAAGCGAAAAGCTGCACTCAATCGCTTGGGGGAACGTATGACAGATGCGTTGAAAGGCAGTTAGATGGCTACTAGGTATTGGACAAACGGGGCGGGTACTGGCGTAGTTTCTACTGCGAGTAATTGGTCGCCATCAGGTGCGCCATCGGCGGGCGACATTCTCATCTTTGCAAGCTCAACAACAGGTGCTGCAACCACAGACGCGGTAATTGGTGGTGATTATTCTGGATTAGGTCTAATGGCTGAAATCCGCGTGGGGCAGAATTTCGTGCAGCCCTTTGGTGCTTCGGGAGCCTATGTTCTTATTCAAGGTACGGTTGTGATTCTGGAAAGCGGTGGGGATGTCTACCTAGACGTTGAATCATCTACTAGCACGGCCAAGGTGATTGTGAACCACACCCCATTCTCGGCAGATGCCTTGCATCTTCGCGGTGATATCCATGAACTTCGATGCCTGGACTCATCAGGCGACATTTCGGTTGAGGCCACAACAAGCAGTTCCACATCGTCGGGTAACACAGAGGTTGACACCATGTATGTGTTCAACTCCCTCCAAGGCAAGGTCACGACCGAAACCAACGTGACGAGCCTAGACACTCTTTATATGGATGGCGGAACCCTTGAGAGCAGTTGTGCGGCTACAACAGTAAACATCTACGGCGGTCACTTCACCCAAGAATCTACGGGTGCGATCACGACGGCGAACATTTACGGCCAAGACACTACCTGTTTCATGTCTGGAAGCGGTACTGTTACCAACCTCAATTTGTACGACGGTCGCATTACGTTCCAGAACAATGGCAGCGACGGTTTGACGGTGACTAACTGCACTCAGTACGGCGGCGTTTTCGACCTACAACCCAGCCTTCGCAACATCACGTTCACTAACAACATTGATGTCAGGGCTGGCACACTGTTGCCGCCGTTGGCATCGACCATCTCGGTTGCTTACTAATGGCTACGCAGTATTGGGTTGGGGCAACGAGTGGTGTTGTTAGTGCGGCGGCGAACTGGAACAGCGGTGCGTCTATTACCAATAACGATAAAATCATCTTTGACTCAGCAGCTCAGGGTGATGTCCTAAGCGGCACTTTGGCTGGACCCCGTGGGGTTGATGTTGCTATTGGCCCAGGCTTTAGCCAAAGCATTGGTACATCAGGAACGCAGATACCACTCCAAAATAAGGGGGGTGACGTTGCTATTTACATGCAGGACGGGTTTGCCAACATTTCTCTAGCGACATCAAAGTGCGTTATCGCCCAAGCCCCTTTAGGCGATCAGTTGTTTCTGGATGGGAGTATGGATGATGTCAACATCACCTCTGCCAAGGGGCGAATCACTTTTGGGTCATCGACCGACATTGCCAATCTGATAGTTGCCCCTGTGCCTGGGAAAAATGGAGATCGGCCCGAAATCAAGATCGAAGCTGGCGGCGACGTAGACAATATCTACTTGATGGGGCCGTGCTATGTCGAGAACAACGTGGGGACATCCAAACTCATCGTTTCGCACCCCTCGGCAGAATATATCCAGAAGGACGGCAACCTGTCAGGGACTATGGTTGTGGTCGCTGGCGGTACTGTGCGTGTAGAAACAGAGGTCTTTGTAAGCGATGACCCATTGCTAATTCATAACGGCAAATATATTGTTGAGCCATCCTGCCGCCTGTTCTCGTTCGCGTCGGACACTGACGTACAACTCTTTAGCGGTGGTGTCCTTAGTACGGAGTGGGTTCTAAGCGAGTCTATGGCAGGGACCATTACTTCGTATGGCGGTCGATGGGACATGAGAAAGCCTGGGACCGTAACGATTCCAGGTGACACAAAACTTAGCAGTACATCGGGACGGTCGCTAAACTTCCAGTTGGCTGCGAACAGCGGCCACGTTCCAACAGTTCTATGGTGAGGTAACACATGACCAACTTCTCAGTACAAGACGCTTCTGGCGCAACGAAAGAATTCAAGGCCACAAGCGGCGACGGCTCGGGCGGCGACCCGTTTGTCAGTGAAGTAGCTCTTGCAGACGTAGGCGAAACCGTCGATGTAGGTCGCGTCAATCTGATAGGTACGGCGCAGGCCAACGGAGCTGTTCGTGCTACAGGTGCAACGATCCCTGCCTACGCGGTAGCAATGGGTGCAAGCGACGGTACGAACTTGCAGATCCCTGTTTGCGATTCCAATAAGTATCTCAAGGTATTGCTCCAAGCAGGAACGGCAGCGGTTGGGAAACTCGCTGCCAACTCAGGCGTGGACATTGGCGACGTTGACGTAACGTCCATGCCAATGGCTACGACTTTACGCAATGGGCAGAAGTACGTCACCACGGCGGGGACGCAGGTTGCTCTTGCGTCAAGCACTGTCATCTATCATTCGGTCACGATCATGTCGCAGTCCGGAAACAGTGGTTGGATCTACATCGGCGACTCGTCGGTCAGCAGTTCCAACGGCTACATCTTAGACGCAGGTGACACGATTGAGATCAAGATCGCCAACCTGTCCACGATCTACATCGATTCATCAGTGAACGGGGAAGGGGTGTCGTACATCGCCACCTAGTCCAAGGCGAACAGTACGGCATAGCGTTGAAGCCATGACATTTGAAGAACCTCTGTGGGGATCTCGCCCGTCAAGAATCGACCGTTTTGCTCTTGGGCAAGGCGAATGGCCTCCTGAAGACGATTGGGAGGAAGGGTCTGAAGACGAGACATGCACTCTTGTCTTTCAAGTTCCACTTGACGCAATTCAGAAGCAAGAGCTTCGTCTTCTCGCTGGGCAGATTGGCTGCGTTGCCCTTTCTGTCTTTCGTCGCGTAGCCGATGATATGCAGTGACGATCCACTTGAGCTGCGGGATCTTTGACGAGTAGTTGACCTTTACCTGGAGCATTGCTTCGTCAAGGTCGGAGTAGTTCATGTTCTTCAATATGCGGCGAAAGTCTCGATGCTCTTGATCGGACGGATTCCACTCGGGCCATCGGTGAGCAAACAGGGTGCGGATCTTCGTCCACCCGTGCATGTCTTTGGGGTCAGGTAGGCTTGTCGTTGTTGGTGGGGCTTGGTAACTCAAGTTTTGCTCCTAGCCTTGTCAGTATCTTTGCAAGGTCTGTTGCGGTTTCAAGGATCGTTTCTTCGCACAAGTCGGGTAGAGCTGCGTGCAGTAGTTCGTGTATTACGGTGTCGAGTATGTCAACGGATCGCTGTTGGGTCGCAATCCATATGGCCTTTCGGGGTGTAGAGACATCATCGCATTCACCTGCTGCGCCACTCGGTAGCCGCTCCATGAATACGAGTTCCCATTTATGCCCTCGGACCCGTACCTGCATGGTGACATTCTAGCCAGCATGAGACAATTCCATATCGGCCTCAATAATCGCCCTACCAAGCAGTTCGATGATTTGGGGGCATACTGAGTTCCCGACCTGCTTTATTCGGTCCATCCGATGGGGAATCCCATCAGCCACTCGCAGAACATGGGTGTCAGTTTCCCAACAGTCTGATAGTTTTCCCTCGCATGAACTTCTCTCCCTAGCAAGCAGTTTGCTGGCACATTCATGCAGGATTGGGCGCTTCCGTCCTTCCAATCGCGGCTTGTCGGGGTAGGCCACGATAAAGATCCTGTCCCTCTCATGGGGACCGCCAAGGGTACTAACGGGTATGCAGTTCCATTCCGCGCAATACCCGATCTCATTGAGATTTTGTAAGACCAAGGTAAGCCCGCGAGAGGCAAGGGCGCGTACGTTTTCAATAATCGCCCACGTTGGCCGTACATCTCTGATGAGTCGAAACATCTCTGACCACAGGCCAGATCGTTCCCCGATGATTCCTTCGCCTCGTCCTGCTGCTGATATGTCCTGACAGGGGAATCCACCGACGATGACATCGGGAACAATTCCATCTGCCTGTAGCGTGCCAAGCGTTAGCTCCCTTACATCCGTGTAGATGGGAACATGGGGCCAATGTTTGCGAAGCACCCGATGGCACTTCTCGTCTTTCTCACAGAACGCAACGGTCCTGAAAGCCCTCGTTCGATCCAGGCCTAGACTAAAGCCTCCAACGCCTGAGAACAAGTCGAGAACTTTGTAAGGCTTGGTCATGCTGCGTCCATGATGTGTAACGCGAGGAACTCCCCCATCTCGGCCTGAGCCGTGGGGTGTAAGTATTCTTCGGGGTTCTCAATCGTTGTGATTCCCGCAGGCAGTTTCAGGATCAGATCCACAAGGGCGGAAGCTCGTCTAGTCCCCGTACCCTCATGCTCGATCTCCGAAAGGTTGACGCTTGAGCCGATGATCCGATCAATCCATTGTTGGGTATCTGGATGCCAAATCTTGAGGGGGTCAAGCCACGACAAGTCAGCCATTGCGTCGATTGTCGCATTGGGCGATCCTACCTTATGGACAGAAGCCAACGACTTGATGAGCTTCATACGTTCGACCATGTAGTCGATGTGCTGCCAACAGGTCTTGTCGTTGATGACTAGCACTTGACTTCGCGCCCGTGCTTCAACTCAAACAATCGTTCCAGCATCTCTCGGGCTTGATAGTGGGACCACCGCCACTCAGCAAGATCCTTCTTGTCCTCGTCCGTTTGCGGAATTCGTTCGCCATTCTCATCGACCTCAAATTGGTCGTTGGTGGCCGTGTTCAGGTTCTCTGCACGTTCCCGCTCCAGACCCAGAACTGAGTCAATAAGGATCTGCAATTCGTCCGCAGTGAGTTCCAAAGTCTTCGTTTCACTCATCGAAGTTCCTCTTTCGCTATCAGTGAGGCAAGCATGTGCTTTGCCTGGGTTTCGCTTATCAGTACGGAGTAAGCCACATGGCTGAATTTCCGAAGTGCTGCCCGCTCTGCTTCAGCGGGACCATTGAATCGGCCAAGCCGTTGGACAAGGCCGCTGTCGTGTATGAGGTAGTAGTTCATCGCAGGCTCTCGTTGATGTCTTCGATGTTGTCGCCTGCGAACTCAACAGCAACTTGCATTGCCGCAGCAAACATAGGCGTGATCTCGTCGCCGTGCTTCCAGTTGTGGATAACCGCATCGTCTTCGATGACGCACAACGATGACACCCAAATGGTCTTGCTGATGACTTCATCGCAGTCCACTGTGATCTCATTAAACTCACCATGCCCCACATATGAGTGGCCCACAACGTCTTCGATCTCCGTGGTGTCGAACTCGACAGTGCAACTGTTCAGCTCAAAGTTGGCTTGGACAACAACCGCGTCCCCGTCACATCCGATTTCTTCAAATGTGTAAGTCACGCTTCACCTCCATTGGTTGCCGCGTCTTCAAGTGCGCAGCGTGCTTCCATGTATACGCCGTACATCCTGATGGTCAGGCAATGCTCGGCATCTTCCCCCGTGTCAGCCATGTGGTTGATGAGCGTCACGATGGCGAGCATTTGATCGTCGTTGAGTTTGTCGATGTCGCCAAGGTCAGGCAAGGCGTTTTGTGCCGTGATGATTGCGTCAATCGCACAATCGATTTGTATCGGGCCTTCGTCGGTGATCTTCGTCAGGAAGTGGCGGGCCATCGCCATCTCGTGACGAGTCGTGCCAAGTCCTAGTGGTCGGGGGAGGGGGGCGGTCATTTCGGTTCTCCTGAAGTGCGAGGTTCTGTATGCCCCAACGTGAGGCATATGTGCAGTCTGGCATAAGTGCATCGGTTCGTCAAGGGGTAGCCATCTACTTTTTTGCAGATTCGCCATTGATCCCTATTTGATCCCTGACGCACGCATACGCACGCATCGTCACGCATCGTCACGGATAGGCCACCAATGAGCCACCAGTTAGCGGATTATTCAGGCCGCTAGCGGATTATTCAGGCCGCTGGCCCTTTTCAATCACCACTCAATCACCACTCAATCACCACTTGTGATTCAGTTGTGATTCAGTTGTGATTCAGTTGTGATTCAGGAAGCCCCCTGAGAGGCCGCAGGATCGCTCCTAAGCCACAGGGGCGTTTATTTGGCCTGCATGGGCGTTCCCTGAGTAGTGGCCCTCACAGCCATTTTAGCAGCCACTTGACATGGTGGTGAAAATGTGCAATGATTAGGGCTGATCTGTCCGATGAAGTGTTGGACAGGAAACAAGTACCTCAGAACAGGAAGCTCCCCCCTATGAAAATCCTCTCATCAGATGAGGTCAAAGTCCTTGGACGGACGCACCACGTTGAAGTCCTGCACGACAAACCCCTGCACCGACCCAACGCCATCAAGAAGGCAAACGCGAAAGTTGAGGCAGGCTACAAGCCTCTGTTAGAAGAAGTGTTCCCGCGACACCCGTTCACGGGACGAAACGAACGACGATTCTTGGCCCTGCAAGCCAGGCCCGAACCTCAGAAGGAAACCGACCAATGAACTTCACCACATGGCAGCGATGCGACGATCCCCGCAAGACCAACGGCACATGCCTTCGGGGGTCACTAGGCGATGTCCCTTACTCCGTCCTTGTCAAGTTGTTTGGTGAGCCTGAACTGATTCAGGAGCCAGAAGACAAGGTTGACTGCGAATGGGCACTCTTTCTCACTGACGAGGACGGCGATGTCCATATTGTCACTATCTACAACTGGAAGAATGGCTACAACTACTGTGGTAGCGAAGGCAAGCCTGTTCACCTAATTACTGAGTGGAACATCGGTGGTCACAGTTCTCATGCAGCCCACCTGATCGAACATATTGCCCAATCTGCCCGCCATGCGTGGATTGAGGACAAGGTGTACGATTGAACCTCTTGGCAGCCATCCTTGCAGCCGCCCCATTGTGGCAGCAGCCTACGCCCCTGATGCAACAGCACTTCGGGGCTGAACTGCCGACCATCGTGGAAGCAGCCCAAGCCAACGATTGCCACAGCGATCAGTTGTTCACCGTCCTGCTGGCGATTCGCAAGGCAGAGAATGGTGGTCAGGGCCGTGAGTTTGGCATCCTTCACCCAAGGGCGTTGAACCAGGCACGATCACTTCGCGTCCAAGCAGGTTGGTGCGCTGCGACCATTCGTAAGAACTATGACCGATGGGTCAAGGCTGACGATGGCCGTGACTTCATCCAGTTCTTAGGTGATCGGTACTGCCCTGTCGGGGCGGACAATGATCCTGATGATCTGAACATCCATTGGAAGGGGAATGTCAGGTCTTGGGTAGTCCGCCTCGCAGGGCCACTGACATGGCTCAAATCTGCAAAATCAGTTGAACATCCGCACCAATATCGCATATACTCACTAGCAGGGGAACACAGTGTTACCCCACAACGAAAGGCAGGGACTAATGGCAGCACAATCGCAACTTCTTGAACAGCTCATCACACAGGCCAAAGACGAGGGGGTGTCCATGCACGAACTAGCAAGACGTTCGGGCGTGACCTACGACACGATTCGTCGAGCATTCATAGGCCAATGTGACACGACTACACGGAAGTTGGAAATGATTGCCGCTGCATTAGACATGAAAGCCTGCATTCTGAATAAGGCGAACATGGATGAACGAGAAGAAAACAAACAGCAGCTTTCAACGGTTCTTGATTGAAGCCGATGCCCGACTGAAGCACGGCACAGGAATTAGCGTGCGAGAACTTCCGAACTTCGATTGGCGAGCAGCCCACCGCAATGGGCAGAAGCCAGCCCAAGCAGCGCAAAACGCTATGCTAGGGGACAAGAAATAAACGAAAGGCTGCAAGGATGCAGTTCAAGCAACACGAAACGGCAGCGGACCTCAGTAATGAACAAGAAGTGGCTACACAACTCGAACGCAAGTGGAAGTGCCATGCAAACAAACTTCCCAAGCACTACCGCGCCGATTACGTCCTCACGCGAGGCGGCAAGGTCTTCGCATTTGCTGAGGTCAAGTGCCGCACCATCCCCCACAACAGATACCGTCATGTCATCCTTGGCTTGGCGAAAGTCGCACACATGCGGATGTTCGCTGACATAGCGGATGTCCCTGTTTACTTCGTCGTTCGGTTCACGGACGGCATCTACTACACGGACCTCAGTAGAGGTATCTCCTACAACGTCGGCTACGGCGGACAACTAACGAAAATGAGAGACGAAAGGGACCAGGAACCGATATGTCAAATTCCACTCAGCAGCATGACGGAACTGTGAAGCGTGCAGGCTTCTATACAGACATGGGGCGCGAGGAGTACGACGCTCACTCGGCCATCAACTGTTCGACTCTCAAGCAGTTTATGAAGTCGAGCCTCCACGCCGAACATCAACTCAAGTTCAAGGACAACGACAAGAGCGATGCACTCGTCTTTGGCAGTGCGGTCCACGCCTATGTTCTGGAGCCAGAAGTGTTCGACTCCGAGTTCCATGTGATGCCCGAGAAGATCGACCGCAGGACTAAGGTTGGCAAAGCGGAGTACGCCAAGCAGCTCGACTTGTCCGCTGGCCGCGACCTCATCAAGCAAGAGCAATGGGTGGTCATTCAACGCATGGGCGAGATGCTTCGCAAGCACCCCTCTGCGTCAGACCTTCTTTGCTGTGGTGACACTGAAGTCTCGCTCGTAACTGACGATGACTTCCGCTGCCGCATTGACCAATGTGACACTGATCGCCACATCTTGGTTGACCTCAAGACCTGTATGTCTGCGGACATGGGCAGCATCGCTCAGTCGGTTCGCAAGTTCCACTACGCCATGCAGGCCCGTTTCTATCTGAACTGCTATCAGTCAGTTACGGGGCATGAGGCCGAGTTCTACTTCGTCTTCATTGAGAAGACTGCACCGCATGACATCAATTGTGTCAAGTTGTCGGAAGACTGGCTCGCAATAGGCCAGAAAGACATCGACTTGGCTATGAAACGACTTCGTGATTGGAAAATCCTTGGGCCGCGTGGCTACTCTGAATCCATCACAACCCTTGAAGTGCCTTCGTACCTAATGAAGCACGTTGAAGAAGTACCTGGAGAAACCGAATGACTACGTTTACCGCTGAAACCGAACACGAAAAACACATCGCGGCATATGGCTCTGCTGCTGTCGAACGAATGCTTGATGACTACCCCGAGTTGATGGCATCATTGGATACCACGCACAAGTTGCTTGCTGCACAGGGGAAGTTGAGTTACATCCTCAAGGATGCACGCAACAACTTTGCCAAGTATGACTACGTTGGCGTTGACTCCTACTTGCTTCAGTGCAAGAGCGCACTGTTGAGTGTTCGCCTTGTACTGAAACGCACGTTTGTCTTCAACCGTGCCGACATGACTGTGGCCGTCAGATTTGAACTGAGGAACCCCGATACAGGTGAAGTAGAGATCGACCCTATGGAAATGCCTGTGGAGGGACGGGCTGGTATGCCTGAAGATAAGGCCACACTAGCCACCGTAAGTACGACAACCTCGTACTACCTTCAGGGTCTACTCATGCTCCCACGCTTGGACAAGACACCTGAGTTGGATGAGATCGACGATAGGAAATCGGTTCACCCATCCCAAGAGCCAGCTATGCCTGAAGACCTCTACCTGCGGGTTGAGGAGCTACAAACCATCCTTTCTGACAGTGGCAAGGAAGTCACTATCAAGGAACTTATGAACATCCTTCGTGGACGCGCGAAGGACTCGGGAAAGACGTTGGACGCGACGTTTGTAACGACTTGCATTGACAAGGCGAAAGGTAATTCACAATGAACATCCAGATAAAAGAAAAGAAGACATTTGAGCCTGTCCCTGAAGGGGTCTACCCATCGGCAACAATTCTTGAGGCAACCGAAAGTGCAGATGGTCAGTACATCCAAATGCGGATTGACGTTGGCAGCGAAAACGGTTGCGTATTTGATCGTCTCTACGCCGACAACGCAGTTCGCGCACGATTCATCTGTGACGCAATCGGCAAGACTTGGGACGGGACCGTCAGTGCCGCAGACCTTATCAATAAGACATGCAGCATCGACGTTTCTATCGTTGAGAAGAACGGCAAGACGTTCAACAAGATCCTGACTTGGAAGGCCGCCGAGTCGGCTCCTGCTCCTGCTCCTGCGCCAACGGCTTCGCCCTCTAAGACCATTTCACCCGATGACATCCCCTTCTGAGAAATGAGGACCGAATGACCGCTAAATCCGTACTTCAGATCCCGAACTTTCAAGAACAGTACCTCACATCGA